>ENA-OZLD01000140-OZLD01000140.1-human-gut-metagenome-genome-assembly--contig:-NODE-140-length-18150-cov-6.647859_pt1 | contig 18150 bp, 8 predicted proteins | sample MGYA00244834_ERZ653780 | MGnify/ENA primary metagenome ERZ653780 (study PRJEB26926, sample SAMN06164474) | human gut metagenome | biome: ENVO:00009003; feature: ENVO:2100002; material: ENVO:00002003...
GATGCAGCGTAGTCTCGTGGGCTCGGAGATGTGTATAAGAGACAGTATAAATATTTTGGAGGTATTTTACGATGAAAATAGGTGTTCTCGGAGCAGGTGGATGGGGTTCTGCACTTGCTAATCTGCTGGCAGGAAATGGACACGAGGTTATAGTGTGGTCTATAGATGAGAGAGAGGTTGCCATGCTCAAGGAATTTCATGAGCAGAGAGACAGACTTCCGGGCGTTATACTTAACAGCAGTATTGAATATACAACAGATGCGTCAAAGGCTGTTATTGGTCAGAAGATGATAGTGTGCGCAGTGCCTTCTCCGTTTGTCAGAAGCACAGCAAAGAACATCGCTGACAAGGTGAGCAACGGACAGCTTATCGTGAATGTCAGCAAGGGAATAGAAGAGTCCACACTCAAGGCTCTCGTGGAGATCATTGAGGAAGAAATCCCACAGGCTAAGGTGGCTGTCCTTTCGGGTCCGTCACATGCAGAGGAAGTAGGCCGCGGAATACCTACAACGGTAGTTGCCGGTGCCCGTGATATAGAGATTGCAAAGACGATCCAGAACGCATTTATGAACGATTATTTCAGGGTATATACAAGCACTGATGTGACTGGTATTGAGCTGGGTGGTTCAGTGAAGAATGTAATAGCTCTGGCAGCCGGAATATCAGATGGACTTGGACTTGGCGACAACACGAAGGCTGCTCTTATGACCAGAGGAATGGCGGAGATCATGAGACTTGGACTTGCCATGGGCGCAGATGTCAAGACGCTGTCAGGACTTTCAGGAATGGGAGATCTTATAGTTACATGTACATCCAAGCACAGCCGTAACAGGAATGCCGGATATCTCATCGGTCAGGGTAAGACCTATGAGGAAGCTATGGCGGAGGTCAAGATGGTTGTTGAGGGTGTTTATTCTGCCAAGGCAACACTGGCACTTGCCAGGGAGCATGGGGTTGAGATGCCTATCGTTGAAGCAGTCAATAACGTATTATTTAATGGCATGACGGCAAAAGAGGCTCTCACAGAGCTTCTCAACAGAGACAGAAAGAGTGAATTGTAATCGATTATATTTTATATGTTTGATATATTTCGATAGATTATGCTGCCGAAGAATAGTAGTACAAAATCAACTAATAATTAAACGATAAAGTAAATGTGAACAAAAAAGCAACAGAAAACTGTTCTTTTTGTTCACAAACTGTTTACAATTACCATGTGTTATGATAAATTTAAAGCAAGTGTGTAAGTCGAAAAATAATTAGAAAAGAGGTATTACAATGGCAAAAACTACGAAAAAGCTTATAGCACTGCTGCTGGCGGTAGTTATGATAACTACGTTGATTTCGCCTTCTAATTATAGTTGGTCCAATGCGGCCGAGACGAGAGGGGGAGACGCATACGCCACGGCTACTGATTCGATAGCAATGCTGTCGAGTGCAGCAGTAACCGGAAATCTTGAAGATTATATTACTGGAGCTACGATTGCTGATAAAGCAGGTAATATATATGGTAGCAGTTCCAGACCGTCCACAACGCCGCTTCCTGTAGATCCAAATGATCCTACAAAAGCCGGTGTAGATATCCAGATGTCTATGGATATAGTGTTTCCGGAAAATGTTGTTAATAGCATAGTGGAGTCTGGTGAAGATGCAACATTTACTTATACGATGCCGGATACCATAAAGTTTAATTCCGATATTCTGAATGAGAATATAACTGATGGAAGTGGTAACAGGATCGGTTCGTATTCAGTTGTGAACGGAGTCCTTACTGCGACGATCGATCATACAGCACTCGAGGGGGGAGCCCAGCTCAAGGCTTTCTTCAAGGCGTGGATCGATATGGATCTCACAAAGTACAATGAGAAAAACCAGGTCGAGAACAAATTCACAAGCACTGTGATTGTGACTGTGGATGTGGATTTCAAGCCTGATGTGGATGTGAAGAAGACCGCATCCGAGGGTAGAGTTACAGATCCTAAGGATGGATATGTATACTTTGACTATACCGTAGAAGTTTCATCCAATCATGGAAGTGCCAGTGAGGATCTGAACTTTAGTGATGTTATAGCCAACGACATAGCAGGTGTCATACCTGAAGTTACAGATATAAAGGTGATCAAGTCTGACAACACAGACTGCAGCTCATCACTCACATATAACAGTAGTACCTCTAGTATAGAAGGAACTCTTCCTGCACTCGGAGCAAAGGAGTCATATAAGATAACCTATACAGTAAAGAGTAAAGTCGATGATCTTTCTCAGGACGTGATCAATCTGAACCAGAGCAATATTGCAGAGGCTAAGAATTCAAAGGTTGATGATAAGGATCAGACCAACAAGGGCTACAAATATGTGAAGGATGGTGCCACAGATCTCAAGGTTACAAAATCCTCAGATGGTGTGAGCATTGATCCTGACGATCACAAGATAGTTTACAAATACAAGGTTATAGTAAGTTCTGAGTATGGAAGCGATGGTGATATTACACTTGATGATATTCTTGCAAATGAACTTGACTCAAAACTTGGATCTGATGCCAAGAGAACAGTACAGAATGTTACATGCAAGCTCAAGGACAGCAACGGACAGTACACGGATGTCACAGCAAATGGATATGTGACTCCTGCAACAGGAACCATAGGAAATGGTGAAACAGTTATAAATGGAAAGCTTCCGAAGCTTGACGCTAATTCACAGTATGAGATCACATACGAGGTTATTGTCTCAGATATTGCCGATGACATCGGAAGCATAAATGTACACAATAAGAATTGTGTAGACGTGTCAGATGATTCACATGACGAGCATACTGATAACGACAGCAGTACATGGTACAATGCCGGCAAGTCTACAGCATCCATAAGTAAGACCGGTTCACTGTCAGGTGACAAGTCAACCATAACATGGACAGTAACCGTGAATGCGGATAAGAAGAAGAATCTGACAGGAATGTCAGTATCGGATATACTCACAAAGAATGGGACAGAGCTCACAGACGAAAAGACGTGCAGCGTATCCATAAATGACACAGATGTTTCAACCACTATCAATCTTCCTGCAAGCTTTGTGGAAGAGAATGGTAAACTTTATTTGACGGATGGAACTTCAAGGGTTGATGTGACAGAGAACAAATCCAAGATCGTGTTCACCTACACAACAGATTCATCCAAGCTTGATAAGCTGACTGATGTTTATAAGAATGTAGCGACAATAGAGAAGAACGGAGTTACGGACAGCGCCGAGGCGACTGTAGAGGTGGCCGGTGATTCAGTAAAGAAGGAATTCGTATCAGAGACGGAGAACGATGATACATATACCCTTGCATGGAAGTCTACAATATCTGGCGTTGACAAGCTCAATGCGAATGATACATATACTGACTCTGTAACATATGATAATGGAGCACTTCCAAAGCATTACTTTACGGCAGATCAGATAAACGGACTTACAATAGCTGGCCTCACAGAGGGAGTTGACTACAAGGTAAAGGTAACATACGCTGACTTCTCAAATGTATGGGCACCAACGCTTTCAACTATTGACAGCGTTGCAGATGTTCCGGCATCATCTGATAACTACATAATAGGATATACAATAGAATTCCTCAGAGATATAACAGGCACGGAGGAGACCCCGATAGATTATGTTATCACATATAATACGACAGTAAAGTCTGACAGCAAGTATACGGCAGTCAACAAGGGTACTCTTACTATTGATGGTTCATCCAAGACATCACAGGATTCACATCCTGTATCTGGAATAACGAAGGGGTCTGTTGTAGAGAAGTACAGCTACACTAATGGTACTGATGAGAAAGAAAGCATTGTAGTATATGACAAGGCTAACAATGTGTTCGTATATAAGGTAGTTCTCAACGGTGACTTTGCGTATGGAGATGGAGACAGACTTTCCTTTACAGATACACTTCCTGCAGGAACTGAGCTCGATACTACATACCTTAAGAGTGATATGCTTCCAGAGGGTGTAGGAGAGACTATTGGCCATGCTGGAATATATTTTGTTTCTTATTATGCAGATAATAAGACGAGACCTCAGACAGGTGCAAATAATTATATAGAGAACTTTAATGTGGCAAGCAACAGTATTAGTTTTGACATAAAGTCACTTGAGTTTTATACCAGAAATGTCAAGGTTGTTGTCTACTATGCAGTCAAGGTCACAAAGGATATATCATCCGTTGTTGGTGGCAGTGACGTGGAATTCACCAACAATTGTTCGGCAACAGTTGTCAGAACCGACGGTTCAACTAAGACCAAGGATGACAGCGCAAAGGTTACTGTGACTGGACCGAATATTACCAAAACTGCAGGAAACTATGATAATGACACCAACAGTATTGAATATACTGTGCATATCAATGAGAAGGGTGAGGCTCTTGGCAATACAGGATCCATAACTGTAGTTGACAAGTATGACTACAGCAATGCGGATGCAGTAAAGAGAGTATTTATCAAGGATGGTTCGTTTAAGCTTCTGTACGCAGATACAGGCGCTGAAGTTCCGGCGGACAAATACAGCTATACATATGCAGATGATACGACAGCTAAGATGTCTACACTGACACTCACCATGCCGGATGAGACAAAGTTTATTCTGAAGTATACATATACTCTTGTATATACAGGTAAGCTTACAGCGGATGTTAAGAACAGCGTTGGTATTCTTGGATCTACAAGTTCGGCAGATTCGTCATCAACGGACACGAACATCAATGATCAGGATTCATCAATGGGAACTGATACAGAGCAGTTTAATCTTTCGATAATAAAAACTGACTCTATAATGACAGGAATCAAGCTTGCTGGTGCGAAGTTTGCGCTTTACAGATATGGTGATCCAAACAACAGTGCAGACACTAACTGGAATCTCATGGTACCTGGAAGCGATGAGGAAAGAGTAACTAACGAACAGGGAAGACTTACATTATCAAGTTTGTATTATAATTACTATTACAAGCTTATAGAGGTGGAAGCACCAGAGGGTTATGAGAAGCTCACAGATCCTATATACATATATGAGAACAATATCTCATCCAGCCTGACAGGACCGAAACCTGCTGAGGTGACAACTGATTCTATCTCAGACATAGTCCTTGACAGCAAAGGTTCACAGGATTATACACTGCCAGTAGATAACACTCCTGAGAACAGAAAGATAACTGTTAAAAAGGTATGGAAGGATGCTGCAGGTGGAACACTGAAGGATATTCCGGTTGACAGTATAACAGTTAAGATCTATGCATCAACTAATCCATCAAGTTACGACAAGAACACAGATCCTGTTGTAAAGACAATTACCTTAAATAGTGCAAATAAGTGGACAAGCGATGAGATAGAGCTTAAAGTAGCTGATGCAAATGGCAACTACCTCTACTACTTTGCAGAAGAGGATTTCGATAATGCTGATTACCAGGTCACAATAAGTAATAATGGAACAGCAACCGGAACGATCACCATCACGAACACCAACACAAAGGTGACAAATGAGACGATCGATATTCCTGTAACCAAGAAGTGGGATGACAGCGACAACATTCTGTCAGCAAGACCAAAGAACATCAAAGTTACACTTGCCACAGAGGATGCGGCGGGCAATATAACAAAGATCGTTGACAAGACACTTACACTCAATGATTCAAATAACTGGAGTGGAACATTTACAGATCTTGATAAGAAGGATGCCGATGGCAATCTTATCAACTACACTGTAGATGAGGATGACGTAGAAGGATATACAAGCGATGTTCAGCTCACAAAGGATGAGAACGATGTAGTTACCGCTGCAACGATCACAAACAAGCTGAATGTTGGAAGCCTTGTTATCACGAAGTTCTTCAGCGGAGACCTCGATGATACAAAGCTTACAGATGCACAGAAGAAGCAGATCACATTTACAATATCAGGCCCTGAGGGATACAAGGGACCTACAATCGTAACATATGATCAGTTTTACTTAGGAAGCTACGTTATCAATAATGCTCCATATGGAAAATACACTGTAACAGAGACAAGTGCAGCGTTTGATGGATATACACATAAAGTTACATATACTGTAGGTTCATCAACAGGCAATACGGCTGCGGATGTTGTTATTTCATCATCGACATCATCACTTGTGACTGTGGCGAATGAATACAAGGCATTTATCACGGTAAGTGGAACCAAGGTTTGGGATGACAATAATAATCAGGATGGCAAGAGAGCTGAGGATATTAAAGTCCGTCTTATGAATGGAACGACTGAGGTCGCAAGTAAGACGGTTACCCCTGATGCGTCAGGTAACTGGAATTTCAGCTTTGCTGATCTTCCAAAGTACGATGATAACGGCAATGAGATAGCTTATACCGTTAAAGAGGATGCGGTTGCGGGTTATGATACCAAGATAACCGGCGACGTGAAGACTGGATTTGTCATCACCAACAGTCATACACCTGAGACAATTGATATCAGCGGAACAAAGACATGGAATGATGCAGATAATCAGGACGGAAAGAGAGCTTCTGAGATTACAGTAAGACTTCTTGCAAATGGCAATGAGGTTGCTTCAAAGAAGGTTTCAAAGAATGATAACTGGAAGTACAGTTTCACAGATCTTCCTAAGTATGACAACGGATCAGAGATCATGTATACAATAACAGAGGATGCTGTTAAAGATTATACAACTTTGATAGATGGATATAACATCACCAACAGCTACACACCTGGTAAGACAAGTATTTCAGTGACAAAGGTTTGGGATGATAACAATAATCAGGATGGCAAGAGAGAAACCAGTGTTAAGGTCAAGCTCCTTGCTGATGGATCAGATGTTGCAGATTCAGAAGTAACACTGAATGCCGATAACAACTGGACAAACACATGGAACGATATTCCACTTAAGTCCGGCGGTAAGGATATAACATATACTGTTGAAGAGACAAGCAATGTGCCAGGATATAAGGCTGAAGTTACAGGAGATGTCAAGACAGGTTTCACTGTTACCAATAGTCATACACCTGAGACGATAGATATCGATGGAATAAAGACCTGGAATGATGCAAATGATCAGGATGGTAAGAGACCTAAGAGCATCACAGTAAATCTCCTTGCAAATGGTCAGACTTACAAGACAAAGACTGTTACAGAGGCAGAAGGTTGGAAGTACAGCTTTACAGGTCTTCCAAAGTACAGCAATGGTCAGGAGATAAAGTATACCATCACAGAGGACAGTGTGGAGGGATATACAGCAGCTCCAAATGGTTATGATATTACAAACACACATGTTCCAGAGACTACAGATGTCAATGTCACGAAGATCTGGGATGACGCTGGAAATCAGGACGGCAAGAGGGCAAAAGAAATCACTGTCAAATTATTTGCTGATGGCACAGAGGTTGCCGGTTCAGAGGTAACTCTTAAAGAGGACAACAACTGGACGTATACATGGAAAGATCTTGCAGTTTATAAGAACGGTACAGCTATAGGTTATACAGTAGATGAGACAGCCACAGTAACCGGATATACGAAGAAGGTCACGGGTGATGCCAAGACAGGATTTGTAATAACCAACAGCTACACACCAGAGACCATCAATATAGCTGGTACAAAGACATGGGATGATGCAAACAATCAGGATAGAAAGAGACCTGAGAGCATAACTGTAAATCTTCTTGCGGATGGTCAGTTATACAAGACAAAGACTGTTACAGCTGAGGAAGACTGGAAGTATAGTTTCAAAGATCTTCCAAAGTATAGCAGTGGCAACAAGATAGTTTATACCATTACAGAGGATGCGGTCGGTGATTATGCTACTGTAATAGACGGATATAACATTACAAACACATATACACCGGCAAAGACAAGTGTATCAGTCACAAAGAGCTGGGATGATGCAAACAATCAGGACAGAAAGAGACCTACGAGTGTAAAGGTTCAGCTGCTTGCGAACGGAATAGCAGTAGATGGCTCAGAGACTATATTAAAAGCAGATAACAACTGGACACATACATGGACAGATCTTGATGTGAACAAGGATGGAGCTGCGATAGCTTACACTGTAGAAGAAACAGATATTACTGAAGAATATACTCCAGTGATAACCGGAGATATGACAACAGGATACACAGTTACGAACAGCTACACACCAGAGACGACATCAGTAAAGGGCGTTAAGATCTGGGACGACGGTGAGAATCAGGATGGTATCAGACCTCCAAGTATCACAGTCAACCTGATTGCAAACGGAACAAAGATCAAGAGTCTTGAAGTCACAGCAGCAAATGACTGGAAGTTTAGTTTTACAGACCTTCCTAAATATGCAGATGGCTCAGAGATAACATACGAAGTAACTGAGGATGCTGTTTCCGAATACACTACAGCTGTGACAGGAGACGCAGAAAACGGATATACATTTACCAATAGTCACACGCCTGAAACGATCAATATAGAAGGAACAAAGACCTGGAACGATGCAAACGATCAGGATGGCAAGAGACCAGGAAAGATTACGGTAAATCTTCTTGCAGATGGAGACATATATGCTACGAAGGAAGTAACTGAGGCAGATGGTTGGAAGTACAATTTCACGGATCTTCCAAAGTACAAAAATGGCAATAAAATCACGTACACCATCACAGAGGATACTGTTGAGGACTATCAGACACTTGTCAACGGATATGATATCACGAACAGTTATACGCCAGGAAAGACAAGTGTATCAGTTACAAAGACCTGGGATGATGCTGATAACCAGGATGGCAAGAGAGCTAGAAATATAAAAGTAAGACTTCTTGCCGACGGAAACGTAGTTGCAGATTCTGAGGTGGATCTCAGTGATGCCAACAACTGGAGTCATACATGGAGTGATCTTGATATCAACAAGAATGGATCACCTATTGAATATACTGTTGAAGAGATTACATCGGTTGAAGGATATGCAACAGTTATCACAGGATCTGCGAAGACCGGTTATATCATCAAGAACAGTTACACACCAGAGACAACTTCAATAAGTGGTAAGAAGATATGGAATGATGCAAATGATCAGGATGGTAAGAGACCAGGAAAGATCACAGTAAATCTTCTTGCAAACGGAGTGAAGGTGGCTGATAAGGAAGTTACAGCTGCGAACGGCTGGAAGTACAGCTTTACAGATCTTCCAAAGTACGCAGGTGGCAACGAGATCACATACGGTATCACAGAAAATGCTGTTGAGGATTATCAGACACTTGTAAATGGATATGATATCACGAACAGTTACACACCAGGAAAGACAAGTGTATCAGTTACAAAGGCTTGGGATGATGCCGACAATCAGGACGGCAAGAGAGAGAGTTCAGTAAAGGTTGAACTTCTTGCTGATGGAACTCCTGTCGCTGGATCAGAAACAACTCTCAGTGCTGACAACAACTGGACATATACATGGGCAGGACTTGATGTCAAGAAGAGCGGTGTGAATATCGTCTACAGTGTAAGAGAGATAACCGCAATTGATGGATATACAACCACAGTCACAGGCGATGCTGAGACAGGATTCACAATAAAGAACAGCTATACACCAGAGACGACATCAGTGAGCGGCAGCAAGACATGGGATGATGCGGACGATCAGGATGGCAAGAGACCTGGAAATATCAAGGTAAACCTTCTTGCAGATGGCAGCGTATATGCTACAAAGACGGTAACCGAGGCAGAAAATTGGGAGTATAGTTTTACAAATCTTCCAAAGTATAGAGATGGTGGAATTCAGATCAAGTATTCTGTATCTGAGGTTGATGTACCAGAATATACAGGTGTGGTTACAGGTTATAATATCACGAACAGTTACACACCGGGAAAGACAAGTGTATCAGTTACAAAGAAGTGGAGTGATAACGATAACCAGGACGGCAAGAGAACACCTAGCGTAATGGTTCGTCTTCTGGCTGATGGACAGGTTGTAGCTGGCTCTGGGGTAACACTCAGCGAGGCAAATAACTGGACACATACATGGAATGCTCTTGACGAGAAGAAAAATGGACAGACCATCGACTACACAGTTGAGGAGACTACAACTATAGATGGTTACACAACAGTCATAACAGGAAATGCAGCTGATGGATATGTGGTTGACAATCAGCACACACCTGAGACGATCAATGTATCAGGCACTAAGACGTGGGTTGATGACGATGATCACGATGGTCAGAGACCAGATTCAATAACAGTTAAGCTTCTTGCAGATGGTACTGTTATAAAGAGCCTCGTGGTTACAGCAGATACTGATTGGAATTACAGCTTTACAGATTTACCAAAGTACAAAGATAATGGAACCCTGATCAAGTATTCTGTATCAGAGAATGCTGTTTCGGGATACAAGGCATCTGTTACTGGATATGACATAACAAACACATACAAGCCAAATGTTATAAAACTTACCAAGACCATAAATGGAGATATTACAGCAGATGATGCAACGGCAAATGTAACGTTCAATGTTACAAACAATGCAGGCTACAGTAAGATCATAAAGCTTACAGACTCTGAGGTGGCAAAGCTTGGAAATGGCAAGTATGAGATAACTCTTGTAAATATGCCGGATGGTACATATACAGTTGAGGAAACATCATATGCATATGATGGAGCAGCGGTAACAGTCAGCTATACTGTGGATGGAATAGACGGTGAAGGAACAGAGGCATCCGGAATAACACTTATTGGTGGAAATACAGCCGATGTAGAGTTCGTTGATACCTACAAGCTTGGCACTGTCAAGTTCACTAAGGCTGGACTTTATAAGGAGTCATGTGCTGAAGACCCTGATGATGTAAAAATGCTTGATGGTGTAGAGTTTGCGCTCTATGAGGGTACAGATACAGAGTGTGAGAATCCTGTAATGACAGCAACAAGTGTAAATGGTGTTGTGACATTCAAGGATCTTAAGATTGGTACGTATCTTGTAAAAGAGAGTAAGACTATCGGAGATTATATTATCGATAACACAGTCTACACAGCAGAGGTAACAGAGGCAAACATTGACACTTATGCAGTGTTAAATGGTGTTCAGGATAACACACTGATAAATGATCTTCCTAGAACAGATCTCAAGATAGAGAAGGTTGCAGAGGAGAACAATGGCATAAAGCTTCCAAATTCAGTATACGGACTCTACAAGGAGAACGAGAATGGTGAGGAAGAGTTTGTCGCTAAGGCTACAACAGACAGCAACGGAGTTCTCAAGTTTGACGGTATTTTGATCGGCACAGAGTATACGATCAGAGAGATACAGGCGCCGGATGGATACTATGTATCTGAACAGCCAATATCAATCAAGTTCAAGAAAGATGAGAACGGAAAGATTACAGTTGAATCATTTGACGGTGGTTTTAATACTGACACAGGTAAAGTCACAGCCAGAGTTGATGAGAATGGAAACATTACATGGCTTGAACCTTCAGTAAAATACAGCTTTGAGAAAGTAGATGAGGAGGGTGTTCCTGTAAAGGGCGCAACACTTCGACTCGAGGATGCTGATGGAAAACTCATTGATGAGTGGGTAACAGATGGCAGTGCGCATGAAGTCAACAATGTACTTGTAATTGGCAAGATCTATGCACTCATAGAGGTTAAGGCTCCTTCGGGCTATGACAAGGCTGATGATATACTGTTCACAGTTTCTGATGATAAGGTTGCAGCCGGCGAGGATATTGTTGTTACTATCACAATGGTTGATAAGAAGACAACAACGACCGAGACTACGGAAACCACAGAGACAACCGAGACAACACAGACAACTGAGACTACTGAAATAACAACAGAGGACAAGAACAAGCCGGATACTGGTGACAGAGCTCCTGTTGTACCAATAGCAGTTGTGCTCTTAATAAGTCTTGCCGGATGCGGTGTTATTGTGGCATCTAAAAAGAGAAAAGATAATCAGAGCAGCAAGTAATACAAAGCTGTGACATGTCCCCCGGGAATATCACCTTATATGGTGGTATTCTGGGGGATTTTTTTGTTCATAAAACAGCAGTTACATTCATATGCTATATATAGAAAATGACCGTAGATCTATTGTGTTTACAGTAATATAATTATGTAAATAAATAGCATGTCAGGAGGATGTATGGAGGAGTATCAGGTATATCAGGATATCAAGGCGAGAACAAACGGAGAAATATACATCGGCGTAGTTGGACCGGTAAGAACAGGAAAATCAACATTCATAAAAAGATTTATGAACCAGATGGTTATTCCTAACATTTCAGGGGAAAATGACAGGCAGCTTGCACAGGATGAACTGCCGCAGTCGGCATCAGGAAAGACCATAATGACGACTGAGCCAAAATTTATACCAAAGGAAGCTGTATCAATCAATGTTGCTGACAATCTGGATATGAAGGTAAAGATGATCGATTGCGTGGGATATGTCGTCAAGGATGCCGAGGGTCAGTTTGAGGATGGCAAGGAGAGAATGGTGAGAACGCCGTGGTTTGACTATGACATTCCGTTTTCCAAGGCGGCGGAGATAGGCACAAACAAGGTTATAAATAACCATTCAACTGTTGGGATTGTTGTGACCACGGATGGCAGCTTTGGTGAGCTTCCGAGGGAGAGCTATCTTGAAGCTGAGCAGAAGACTGTTGATGAGCTGAAGGCCATTGGGAAGCCATTTGTCATTCTTCTCAACACCGACAAACCATCCAGCAGTCAGACGGCCGCGCTCTCGGCAGAAATGAGCGATACATATGGTGCAAGTGTTATTCCGGTAAACGTGGAGCAGCTCAGAGAATCGGATATTACATATATTTTTACAGAACTTCTTATGAGCTTCCCTGTCACATCTATATATTTTGAGATACCGAAATGGCTTGAGGTTGTCGATGATGACAATGAGATCAAGAGCAGCGTTATATGTGATGCAGTCCAGATAATGGTGGCTGCAGACAGCCTGAGGGATATCGATCATATGGACTACCCTGAGAATGAATATGTCAAGAGATATAAGTGTTCCAGCATAAATATGGCGGATGGATGTGTGAATATAGACGTCGATATCTACGATAATTATTATTACGCAATGCTGTCAGATATGATGGGCGCAGATATAACAAACGAGTACGATTTTATCACTGAGCTCAAATCCATGGCAGATAATCGTAAGTATTGTGTGAGTGTCATGGGAGCGCTTGAGCAGGTGAACAATGGAGGTTATGGCCTCGTTATGCCGGATAAGTCGAATGTCCAGCTCGGAAGTCCTGAGGTTATAAAGACCGGAGGAAAATTTGGAGTGAAGATATCGGCAAGCGCGCCATCGGTACATATGATCAAGGCGAATATCACCACCGAGATCATGCCGCTTGTGGGAAGCAAGGAGCAGGCGGATGATCTTGTCACATACATATCTGACAACAGCGATGATGGAGATATGTGGGGAGTTAATATATTTGGCAAGACCATAGAACAACTCGTTGACGATGGACTTAACAACAAGGTCAGCAAGATAGGTGCGGAGAGTCAGCAGAAGCTTCAGAATACCATGGAGAAGATCGTAAATGACGGAAATGGCGGAATGGTGTGCATAATAATATAAGATTGCATATTTATGGCAGGCTATGTTAAAATGTCTAAGGTGTTCTGGTGGATGCCTTAGACATTTGATTGTCCGGGCATGGAACATTATGGTGGTTATCAATTCAGGATGGAGACGTACATATGTCTGCGATAGATGTAAAGCTTAATGTATTTGAGGGCCCACTGGATCTTCTTTTGCATTTGATAGAGAAAAACAAAGTCAATATATACGATATTCCGATCGTCACTATCACAGAGCAGTATCTGGAATATGTGAACAACATGGAGGAAGAAGATCTTGACGTCATGAGCGAATTTCTGGTCATGGCGGCGACTCTGATCAAGATCAAGTCCAAGATGCTCCTGCCGAAGGATGAGGAGGATCCTGAGGATGAAGAGGATCCTAGAGAAGAGCTCGTCAGACGACTGCTTGAGTACAAGATGTACAAGTATGCTGCCGGTGAACTGAAGGATCTGGAGATTGAGGGAAACAAGGCATTTTTCAAGAAGGCGACCATACCGGCTGAGGTGAAGAATGTCAAGCAGGAGGTCGATCCTTATGAGTTGATCTCCAAGGCTGATGTGGATCTCCAGAAGCTCAATGAAATATTCAAATCGGTTATGCGTAAGCAGGTCGACAAGGTAGATCCGATACGAAGCAAATTCAAAGAGATCGAGAGGGAGGAGATTTCCCTTGAGGAGAAGATGGCGGAGGTAAGAGAAGAAGTCAGAGGACTGGAGGGCATAAACTTCAGGACACTGCTTGAGATGCAGGCATCAAAGATGAATATCATAGTCACATTCCTTGCCATACTTGAGCTTATGAAGATAGGCGCAATAGCGATCAGACAGGAAGATATATTCGGAGAGATAATCATTGATTCTCTGGATACTATATAGAGATGAGGTAACGATGAATAACGAAGATTTACAGAATGAGGAAATAGATGAAGTAAATACCCCTTCAGAAGAGAATGAGGAGGCCAGGACGGACAAGGAGTACAGTGACGATTATCTCACATCCGCCATCGAGGCTATACTTTTCTCAGTGGGTGAGTCTGTATCGATCGACAGACTTGCCTCAGCTCTTGAGATGGACAAGAGGAAGCTTACAAAGCAGCTTGAGGGTATCATATATAATTACAACAACAGCGACAGGGGTATCAGGATCATAGATCTTGACGGTTCGCTTCAGCTCTGTACGCGCAACGAATACTATGGAATTCTCGCCAAGGTTGTCAATACACCGAAGAAGCTTTCCCTCACGGATGTTGTTCTTGAGACTTTGTCTATAATTGCATACAAACAGCCGATAACAAGGCCAGAGATCGAGGCTATAAGAGGAGTTTCATGTGTACATGCCATAAACAAGCTCATAGAGTACAATCTCGTGCAGGAGGTTGGAAGACTTGATGCTCCTGGACGACCTATCATGTTTGGAACAACAGAGGAATTCCTCAGATGCTTTGGAGTGTCATCGACAAATGATCTTCCGATGATAAGCCCTGATAAGATAGAGGACTTCAAGAAAGAAGCGCTGGAGGAAGCAGATTTCACGCTCAGTGTAGATACGACATCCGAAGAATAACAGACATGTTCCTGTAATATAATATCATGACCAATATTATGAGGATATGACGGTATATGCATATGTTTTCTACAGGAAAAAGATCACGCATAAGGCGGTTTATGTTGCTTGTTGCAGCCTGGACTGCAGCAAGTCTGGTAATACAGTTTCTCGTTGGTAACAATATATTTATAAAAGCGTATGCTGAGGAAGACAATACAGCGGATGTACAGCTATTTGCCAGAAATGCGATTCTGCTGGATGGGGAGACTGGAGATATACTATATGACAAATGTAGTGATGAGCACAGACCCAACGCCAGCACGACCAAGATACTTACATGTATACTTGCAATCGAGTGCGGGAATCTGGCGGATGATGTGACAGCTTCATCCTATGCATCCAAGATGCCTGAGGTCAGACTTGGGGTTCGTGACGGCGAGAAGTACACACTTGAAGACATGTTGTACGCCATGATGCTCGAGAGCTACAACGACGCCGCTGTAGTCATAGCGGAACATATCGGTGGCAGTGTACAGCACTTTGCGGAGATGATGAACGCAAAGGCTGAGGAGATAGGCTGCCATTCTACATATTTTATCACGCCAAATGGTCTGGATGCCCAGGACGAAAATGGCGTCCATGGCACCTCTGCGGAGGATCTTGTCAGGATCATGAGGTATTGTATTCTTATTTCACCCCAAAAGGATGAATTTCTGAAGATTACCCGAACAAAATCATACACATTCACTGATAATACCGGAAATAGAACATTTGCATGCATTAATCACAATGCATTTCTCGATATGATGCCATGCGCATTGTCAGGAAAGACCGGCTTTACCTGCGATGCTGGATATTGCTATATAGGAGCTGCGGAGGTTGAGGGACATACATATATATGGGCTCTCCTTGGCTGCGGATGGCCGAATAATAAGACTTATAAATGGAAAGATTCCAGGGCACTTGTGGCATTTGCGCAGGAACACACCATATACACGGAGCTTAAGGCGCCTGCTTCGCCTGACATCAGGATAACATATTCATCGGGGTCGTCGGCAGATGGAAGCACAGCGACAAAATGCAGGCTGAACAGGACTGTGACAGCATCTGAAGGTAGTATACAGTATGTATACAAAGTCGCGGATACATTAAAGGCACCTGTGCATAAAGGCGCTGTGGCCGGTTCGCTTGAAGTGTACCTGGACGATGAACTTATAGATGTTGAGAATGTTATTGTGTCCGAGGAGATAGCAGATGTGACATTTAAGGATGAGATAATAAAAGTTTTATATCGTGCTGCAATGTAACATTTGCCTGGCACAGGCATATCCTAAATTATCAATAATATAAGGGCGGTGCACTGAGGTATGGATATGGATTGTGTATACTACGTGGTAGGCGGTGACAGGAGAAGCTGCTATATGTCTCTCAGTCTGGCGGAGAAAGGCAGTAATGTGTTTCATTTCGATCCATATGATGCCGATCTGCTGAGACATTCGCCGGTCACCATTATTTCGGGGGCTTCAGGAGTGGGCTTTCGCAGACTGATAGAGGGCGAATGTGCGTCTCCATCTGTAGAAATGCTGAAAGCTATCATTCTTCCTGTGCCTGTTACGAGGGATGGTGAATTTGTCAACGGCAGAACCCTTCTCACCGTGAACAGCATTCTGGAATGCAGCAAGGAATTTGACATTGTGTTTGGAGGCGGGATAGGCAAATATATGTCTGATACAAACGAAAATAGTCCTTATGTATTTGATTTTCTTGCAGACGATGTTGTGGCCGAGAGAAATGCAGTTGCAACCGCGGAGGGGGCAGTCTGCGATGCGGAGGAGCTGTCTGATATTAATATAGACGGAAGCGTATGTCTGGTGACGGGATTTGGCAAATGTGCCAGGGTTCTTGCCGAAAGGCTTGCATCCTGGGGAGCAGATGTAATAGTTATGGCAAGACGTCCAAAGCAGAGGAGTGATGCGGCGCTCATAGGCTACAAGGTTATGTCATTTGAGGATATTCCGATATATAAGCATATACTGTCAGAAGTGGATTTTTGCTTCAATACAGTACCTGCGAGAGTTGTATGTGAAGATATCCTGTCTCTGCTCAGCAGACATGCGGTTGTAATAGATATAGCATCTATGCCGGGAGGGGTGGATTTTGATTATTGCAAGGAACATGATATTCCTTATAAACACAGCCTGGGAATCCCGGGTAAGCTGTCTCCAAAGACCTCGGGGATGATTCTTGCCGATGCAGTGATAGAGGCAGTGTCGGCTCACCGCTGAAATGGATTTGTATGAACTGACGCTTAATAAATAGGAGTGTATATAACATGGATTTATCAAAGTGCAATGTAGGTATGGCTATAACCGGTTCATTTTGTACCTTTGATAAGATTAAGATAGAAATAAAGAAAATGGTTGAGATGGGAATAAATGTGTATCCGATATTCTCGCCTCACTCCGCAGAGTACGACACAAGATTTGGAAAAGCTGACAAATTCGTAAATGACGTTGAGACGATAGCAGGGCGAAAGGGTATTTACACTATACAGGAGGCTGAGCCTATAGGTCCCAAGGCCTATCTTGATGCGCTGGTCATAGCACCTTGTACCGGAAACACCATCGCCAAGCTGACAAATGGAATAACAGACACATCGGTTCTCATGGCTGCGAAGGCACATCTGAGGAACAATAAGCCGCTCATCATATCGGTTTCGACAAATGATGCCATGGGTATGAACTTCAAGAATATCGGCCAGCTCATGAACATGAAAAATATTTATTTTGTTCCATTTGAACAGGATAACTGTGTGAAGAAACCCAATTCACTCATAAGCAGACTTGATCTCATCCCAGCCACCATAGAGGAGGCTCTTGAGGGAAGGCAGATACAGCCGGTTCTCATAAAGTAGTTTTACTGCACCCGATAGGGTATAAGTTTGTTGCTTATTGCGGCTATTATACCCCATCGGGTGTAGTTTTGTTTTATATAATATTTTTTATACCCGTTATGGTATAAAAA
>ENA-OZLD01000144-OZLD01000144.1-human-gut-metagenome-genome-assembly--contig:-NODE-144-length-17988-cov-5.068589_pt1 | contig 17988 bp, 8 predicted proteins | sample MGYA00244834_ERZ653780 | MGnify/ENA primary metagenome ERZ653780 (study PRJEB26926, sample SAMN06164474) | human gut metagenome | biome: ENVO:00009003; feature: ENVO:2100002; material: ENVO:00002003...
AGCGTAGTCTCGTGGGCTCGGAGATGTGTATAAGAGACAGGGTGTAAACTTTTTTTGTAGAACTAAAAATACATTAAAAAGGAAAAAATGTAGTAATTTTGCAAAAAATAACGTTCTATCACTATGGCAGAAAGAAGAGTCAGAGTGCGTTTCGCACCCAGTCCAACGGGTCCGCTGCATATCGGCGGCGTTCGCACAGCATTATACAACTATCTTTTCGCACGCCAGCATGGCGGCGATCTGGTGTTCCGCATTGAGGACACCGACAGCAATCGCTTCGTTCCCGGAGCCGAGGATTACATCATCGAGGCTTTCAAATGGTTGGGCATCAAGTTCGACGAGGGCGTGTCGTTTGGCGGCAACCATGGTCCCTATCGTCAGAGTGAGCGTCGCGACATCTACAAGAAATACGTCGACCAGCTCATCAACGAGGGCAAGGCCTATTATGCCTTCGACACCCCTGAGGAGCTGGAGGCCAAGCGCAAGGAGATCCAAAACTTCCAATACGACGCCCGCACCCGCATGCAGATGCGCAACTCGCTGGCTATGGACCGCACCCAGTGGGAGCAGCTCATCGCCGACGGTGCCCAGTACACCGTGCGCTTCCGCATCGATCCGGGACAGGAGATCCATGTCAACGACATGATTCGTGGCGACGTGCGTGTGAAGAGCGACATCCTCGACGACAAGGTGCTCTACAAGAGTGCCGACGAACTGCCCACCTATCACCTGGCCAACATCGTCGACGACCATCTCATGGAGATCACCCACGTCATCCGTGGCGAGGAGTGGTTGCCCTCCGCCCCACTCCACGTGTTGCTCTATCAGGCTTTCGGCTGGGAGGACACCATGCCTCGCTTCGCCCACCTGCCGCTGCTGTTGAAGCCGGAGGGCAAGGGTAAGTTGAGCAAGCGCGACGGCGACCGCCTGGGATTCCCTGTGTTCCCCTTGGAGTGGCACGACCCAAAGACGGGCGAGGTGAGCTCGGGCTATCGCGAGAGCGGCTATTTCCCCGAAGCCGTGGTCAACTTCCTGGCGTTGCTGGGATGGAACCCTGGCACAGAGCAGGAGCTGTTCTCACTCGAGCAACTGGTTCAGGCATTCGACATCAGCAAGTGCTCTAAGAGCGGCGCTAAGTTCGACTTCCAGAAGGCTGCGTGGTTCAACCACGAGTATATCTTGCGTAAGGACGACGAGGAGATCGCTCTCCTGTTCGCCCCCATCGTGGCCAACAATGGTGTCGACGAGACGTTCGACCGCGTGAAACAGGTTGTTCACATGATGAAAGACCGCGTGAGCTTCGTGCGTGAACTGTGGCCCCTCTGCAGCTTCTTCTTCATCGCGCCCACCGAGTACGACGAGAAGACGGCGAAGAAACGCTGGAAGGCATACAGCGCACAGCAAATGACCGAACTGATGGAGGTGCTGCGCGGCATCGACGACTTCACCGTGGAGGGCCAAGAGCCTATCGTCGAGCAATGGATCGCCGACAAGGAATATAAGATGGGCGACATCATGAACGCATGGCGCCTGGCCTTGGTGGGCATTGGTAAGGGTCCCGGCATGTTCGACATCGCAGCGTTCCTGGGTAAGGAGGAAACACTCCACCGTATGGCCAAGGCCATCGAAACACTTGGATAAATCGAGAAGTCATGTATAACTTCATCATGAACCTCTACAGCCTCGGCGTGCGGACGGCGGCCTTGTTCAACGACAAGGTGCGCAAGATGTGGCAGGGCGAACAGGCGGCCATCAGCGTTCTGCAAGAGAAGGTCGACCCCAACGCCAGCTATATTTGGTTCCACGCCGCGTCGCTGGGCGAGTTCGAACAGGGGCGGCCACTCATCGAGCACATACGCCACGAGTTCCCACAGTATAAAATTCTGCTTACGTTCTTCTCGCCCTCGGGCTATGAGGTGCGTAAGAACTACGAGGGAGCCGACATCGTGTGTTACCTGCCGCTCGACACGGTGAGCAACGCACGCCGTTTCCTGCGTACCATCCGACCGGTGATGGCGTTCTTCATCAAGTATGAGTTCTGGTACAACTACATGCACATCCTGCGCCATCGTGGCGTGCCTGTGTATAGCGTGTCGAGCATCTTCCGCCCCGACCAGGTGTTCTTCAAGTGGTACGGCCGCAAGTATGCCAACGTGCTTAAGTGCTTCACGCGCTTGTTTGTGCAGAACGAGGAGAGCAAGCGCCTGTTGGCCACGCTCGGCATCAATGATGTGGAGGTGGTGGGCGACACGCGCTTCGACCGTGTGCTGGAGATCAAGGAGGCGGCAAAGCAACTGCCACTCGTGGAGAAGTTCACCGCACAAACTGAGCATGTCTTCGTGGCAGGAAGTTCGTGGCTTCCCGACGAGGAGATATTCATACCTTATCTCAACGAGCACAAGGACTGGAAGATGATCATCGCGCCACATGTCATTGGCGAGGATCACCTGTCGCAAATCATGCATCTGTTGGAGGGTCGCCGCGTGGTGCGTTACACGCAAGCCACAGAGGAGACAGTTGGCGAGGCCGACGTGCTCATCATCGACTGCTTCGGCCTGTTGTCGAGCATCTATCGCTACGGACAGGTGGCATACGTAGGCGGTGGCTTTGGTGTGGGCATCCACAACACGTTGGAGGCAGCCGTATGGGGCGTGCCAGTGTTCTTCGGCCCTAACAACCAGAAGTTCCGCGAGGCGCAGGGGCTGAAAGCCTGCAGCGGCGGTCTGGAGATCAGTGGTGCCGAGGAGTTCAAGGTTAAGATGGATGCGGTCATCGCTGCCATCAGCCACGGTAAGGACATGGGTAAACACGCCTACCACTATGTGCTCTCTCACGCAGGGGCCTCGGAGAAGGTCATCGAAGCCTGCTTCAATAACAAAGCGCAGTAAGCCGTCACAACAACAACATTCAATAGGACTAAATAAAGCGCCTTGGAAGGTTCCGCCCCCATCGGGTCACCCTTCCAAGGCGCCTTTCTTTTTACGGCCCGCAAAACGAATAAAACGGGATATACGCTCAGACTCGGGCGCACGTCTGAGGCTAACCTGAAATTCACACCATAGTTATAAATAAACAACTAAGAGTTTTTTACGCTCAGACGCGGTAACAACGAATTTCCCGAATTAACGAATTGATATAATCGTTTTACGATTACCAATTGGAACGAATTTTAGATAACGCAATTAGAAAAAATTCGAAAATTCGAGAAATTCGTTGTTGCGCCGTCTGAGGCAAAAAAACAATTCGTTGTGAAGGCATAGCTCAGAGCCAAAGAGGCAAATGACACAAGTGAGGATTTACGCTCAGACGCGGTAACAACAAATTTCCCGAATTAACGAATTCATGTAATCGTATAACGATTACCAATTGGAACGAATTACGAAACGAATTTTGGAAAAATTCGAGAATTACCTCCCTTCGCTCGGTGGGGCTTCGCCGAGTCTCGGGAAATTACTTCCCTAAGGTCAGTGGGTCTACGACAAATCTCGTTGTTCTTTCTCCGCTGTCGCTACGAAGGTTTAGTTCGGAGGTAAAAAGAAAAGCCAAAACGGCAAAAATAATGTTGGATGGGTGTCTCTTTAGAAATTGCAGGATGCGAATGATTGCAACAAACTATATTGAAATCTACATTGTTCGTGGCTACGACGAAAAGATTGGGCGAAAATACGAGATTCTCACGGTTCTAACGTAGATCATTGATAGCCAACAGGTTATCACAGAAAGAAGATATTAGGGGCTGCGAGAAGAACAATCCACGCCGCGAAAGATGCCTAACCGAGGGACGAAACAGGGTCTTTCGAGCCTCGAGACATGGCCTTTCGAGGTGCGATTAGGCAGTTATCGCAAGACGAAAGACGGCTAATGGTGAACGCTCAACGCTGATTTGAAACGATGAGTTAAGAGAAACGACCATTTCGTTGTCTCTTTCAACGAAAAATGCCGCACAAATTATGCACCAAAATATCAAACAGAGCATATATTAACCCCAATCGGTCATTAGATTTGGGTTAAGATATGTAGGGAGTCATAACGATTATTACGGACCAACACAATCGCTCGTGGCCACCATTTGGTACAAAAAATCCCCGGCGCTGGAGCACCGGGGATTTTTTATAATTGTTATTCACTGCTTACCTGTGGGACCAAGTAAGCATGGAAATTTAGTTCTTAACGATGACCTTCTTGGTGACAACCTTACCGCTTGCAGACTTGCCGCGAAGGATGTTGATACCCTTCTGCAAGGTGCTGACACGGCGACCGTCGATGGTGTAGATCTCGTCGAAGCGAACCTTCTCGTCTGTGCCCACAGATGTGATACCTGTAGAAGTAGCGTGCTCGCTGTTCTTACCATAGTACCAGAGCTCCCAGTCTGAAGTTACCAACCAGTCAGCTGAGCGCAACTCGTTGTTAGCGAAACCGATCTGGAGAATACCAGTGTTGTTCACGTATGTGAAGAACTCCTTCTGGTAGCAGTTTGCGTCGAACACAACACGGGCGTTAGCGAGCGTGTTAGGCAAGTAGTAGTGCAAGCTGTCGGTATTTGTAGAGTCGATAGCCTCAACCCAGTTAGAACCTGTAGCAGAGAACTCGTCCTTGTACTCGCGAGTAGCCCACATGTAAGGAGCGATAGTGTCCATGTTAGCGAAGAGCTTAACACGGCTCACGTTCTCGATAGTATCGTTGATGAACTGCTCCCAAGCCTTCTTAGAACCAATCTGACGGAAGAATGTCTTCACCTTCACCTGATAGGTACCCTCGGGCAGACCCTCGATGGTCTGGTAGACAGTAGACTTAGCGTTCCAAATCTCACCGCAGTTCTGGCTGATAGCAAATGTGTTGCCCTCACCCTCGGTGTTCATGGTCTTCCAACCATCCTTAGCGGCGAAGGTCGGGTTCTGGATCCATATAGTGTAGTCAGCAGGAGCGGCGTCAGAGCCCTCGCGGACCCAGAGACCCTTGCGGGCGTCCTTCATCTCCTTCTGCTTAGCAGGAACGTCGAGGATAGCGATTGAACCATTCTCGATAGCGGCGGTAACCTCAGCGATCAGGGCGTTAGCCTTAGCGATAGCATCGGCCATTGAACCATCCTGGCTCTCAGCCTTCAGTGAGTCGAGTGATGCCTGAAGAGCCTTGTAAGCGTTGATAGAAGCGTCGATAGTGTCGCCCAGGGCTGCCATGTCGGCATAAGCCTTCAGCATAGCGTCGACGTCAGAAGCAGCAACAGCCTCATCGGCAGCAGCAACAGCCTTGTTCATCAGAGCCTTCTCGTTGGCGCTCATAGCGTCCTCGATAGACTTATACTCGTTGGCCTTGGCCTCAACAACTGGCGAAACGTTGGCAGCGTCGTTACCAAGATACTCCATGGTGAAGTCGCGGAACACCATCCAGCGGCTGCCGTTAGCAGTCGGATCCTTAGCCATGATACCAATACGCATTGAACCACCCTTCTCAGTTACGAGACCTACAACAGAGTTGTTGTAAACTTCGGCGTCAGCGTCCATCACAGTGTAGAAAGTAGCCATGGTGTTAGGAACAACCACGCCGTCCTCTACAGTCTCCCAGCTCTCCTGGTCGTCCTGTGCCTCAGTCCATGTCCAATCGAAGATGTTGTGAACCATCTGCTTCTGGGCACCCATGTAGATCCATGCATAAACGTCCTTCTTACCCTCCTGGTAGTTCTTCCAAGACTCAGCGGCAGTACCGGGGCGCATCACAGCCTGAATGTTCAGCTTGTAAGCACCGGGCTGCAGACCTGTAATATCCTGATAGGTGTTGAAGTCGTGAGCCCACTCCTCGCAAAGACGAAGATCCTTGGTACCACCAGAACCGAAGGTAGCACCTTCCCAGCCTTCCTTCGACTGAGGCTGCTCCTTGTTGTTCTCCTTGGTCTCATCGTTAAACGTGGGGTTCGTAATGAGGTTTGTCACATCGTCGCCAACAACGTAGCTGGTCTTAATAGCATAGTCGAGAGCGTCGTTAACCTTCACTATCATGGCCTGGATCTCCTCGTTGCTACCCTCAAGGGCGCCGAAGAAATCCTGTGCCTCAGCAACAACCTCCATAAGCTTCTCGGCGTTAGACAGCTGCCACTGGGCCTCGTCAGCCTTGTCGATAGCGGCCTCAAGCTTCTTCCAAAGCTTAACATTTTCCTTCAGCTCATCGAACTTAGCCTTAGCGGCTGTATACTTGTCGGCTGAGGTAGCCTTATCGGTAGCCTCAGCACCAGCGGTAGCGAGAGCCTTCACCTCTTCCATCAAAGAACCGGTGAACTTGGCCTCCTCATCCTCCTCGATAGCAGTAGCCTGCTTCAGGATATCATTATTAACATACTGGAAGGTCTCCAGGCTCTTACCCAAGCTCTCGAGCTTGAACTCGCGGAATACAGTCCAGTAGTCAGACTTAGTGGTGTCAGACATCAAGCCGATAGTTACATCGGTAGGCTCAGGCAACACAATAGAAATCAGGTTGTGGCCATTGAGCACACCGTCATTATCGTCGTCGTTAGTGAACCACTTGGCAGCCTGTTTACGGTTGTTGGCAGTGTCTGTAGGAACAGTAGCGATATCGATGGTGTCGTTGTTCACGAAGAACTTACCGTGCATGCCAGTACGAGTGAGGGCAACGCAGGTGAAACGATACACACCAGCAGGCAGCTGGTTGATAGTGGTCTTCAAGGTGTAACCCTTGTTGTTCCAGAACTCAGCCACACCGTCAGAAGATGTTCCAACGTTAACCTTCTCACCCTTCATGTTGGTAACAGTCCAACCCTCGGGATTGGTCTGGATAGGAGTAGCGTTAGCGATGTACTTAGCTGTCAGGTTCTGAGGTTTGGTGGGAGAAGCGATGTTCTCGATAGCGTCTGACAGACGAGTAGCCTCAGCCAATACAGCCTCAGCAGTGGCGTTCTCATCAGCCAACAGGGCAGCACCAGCTGTCACGTCGATACCGGCGGCAGAAGCCTGCTCTACAAGAGCCAGCAACTTACCCTTGGCGTCGGTAACGGCAACAGGCAGGAACACGAACTGGCAGTTCTCAGCAGAGTCGGCGTACACGCAGTCGTAGTAGAGACCCCATGTGATGCCGTTGCCCTTAGCCTGTGACTCATGACTGCGGTTCACACCCAGGTACTGACCATCGATGTGACCAAGCAGAGAGTCGGCGGCTGAAGACTCCTCAGTGAGCTGATAGGCCTCAGTGTTAGGAATAGAGAAACGATAAACGTTGCCACCTACATCCTCGATGGCCCATTTAGCGTCCTTCTCAATCCAACCGGTACTCCAGTCGACGAAGCAACCCTTTACGCCCTGGCCCATAGAACCATCCTTAGGCTGACGCCAAGCGCTGTTCATCTTGTGGTTGGTGGCATAGTTGTAATGCTTCCAACCCTGGGCATTGTTCTTGATCTGATAGGTGCCATCCTCAAACTGCTCAATGCAAACCTGAGCGGCACCTGACAGGGGAGACACGACAGCCTGTGTACCCCAAGCCTCACCTGAGCTGAAATAACGACCGGTTGCCACGTTCTGCATGTAAACCGTGTCGTTCAATGTGAGTGCCACTGGCTTGATTTTCACCGTCCAGTCGGCAGCCCATGCTGTCATTGCAGTAGTCGTCAAGACCACTAACATAGACAGAAAACGTAAACTTCGTTTCATAAGCTTTAGTTAAATAAAATAATTAAGTTGAATAATTAATTGAATTTGGTTTCTTATTAGTAGTATCGGCGGCTTATCGCAATAGTTTGCTTTGCCACCTTATCATATATAAGCCTTTATTACATCGGCTCATGGATTTCTCATTCCTTTGTCCCGTCATCACATCCTCCTTTCATTCTTTACAGTTGGGGGACCTTACATGGCCATCCGCCTGACATACTCTCTCACCTCCTGACGGGAGCGATAGAGCCTCGACTCCACAGCGCGATAACTCATGGAGAGCGTCTGCGCTATTTCCTCGTTGGCCTTGTCGGCATAGTGGCTGAGCAGATAGATCTGCCTGTTGGCAGGTGCCATGCGGTCGAGCGCGGTCTGCTCGAGGGCATAGAGCTCCTTGATGAGCACATGCTCGTCGGAGCTGCGATTATCGAATGCATCGGCCGTGAGCGCCTCAGTGAAGTGGCGGCGAATGGCGGCCCTGCGACGCAGGTAGTCGGTGCGAAAATGATAGGCGATGGTAGCGGTCATTCCCTCAATGGTCTCGGGCACCAACAAATCGAGCGACATCAGACGAAGAAAGACATTCTGGGCAAGGTCCTCACAATCGGCCTCGCACAGGCAAGCCTGCCGGAAGATGGCAAGGACGCTGCCCCACATCTTGCGGTAAGTCTGGTCTATCAGTATTACCCGGTTTGTCATTTGGTTCATTGAGTAGAATATTTAGGTGCTTGTGGGGGTTAAAGGTCCCACATTGACGACAGTAGGTTCGTTGCAGGTGCAAATATAGATAGAAAAAAAATCCTACCAAAACAAAAAGCAAAAAATGTTCCACTTTTTAACATTTGGGCCGCCTATTCACCAAAAAAAGGTCCCCGAGAGACCCTCTCGGAGACCTTTTTATGGTTAATTCCTATCTCACCGACGTTGGGGCGGTGAACGGAATGGTTGTTAAATAATAATTACTTCAAAACGATCTTCTTCGTGACGATGCGACCGTTGGCAGCCTTGCCGCGAACGATGTTCAGACCCTTCTGCAGGGTGTTGACGCGACGTCCGTCGACGGTGTAGATCTCGTTGAACTGGATGTTGCTGTCTGTACCAATCTCATCGATACCTGTGCTCTCAGCGTGGACGCTGTTCTTACCGTAGTAGTAGAGCTGCCAGTTAGACACCACGAACCAGTCTTGTACCTTGTGGGCGTTGTTGCGGAAGCCCAGACGGAGCACACCACTCTCGTTGACGTAGGTGAAGAAGCTCTGTACAGGATAGTAGTTCATCTGGAACTGATACTCAGCGGCCTGGCGGTTGTTAGCGAAGTGGTAAGTAACAGCCATCAGGGTGTCGGCAGAAGTGTCGAGCACTGAGTCGACCATGTTAGAGTAGTCACCTGTGGTCCAGCTGTACGAATCGGGATCGTACTTAGAGCACCAGTAGGTCGGTGTGATGGAGTCGCTGTTGGCGTAGATGACGGCGCGCTTGCCATAATCCTCGATAGAGTCGCCGAGCAGATCCTTCCAAGCCTCATCGGCGCTGACCGGACGGAACAGGCTCTGCACACGCACCTCATAGGTACCCTCGGGCAGACCCTCGATAACCTGATAAACGTCGGCTGTTGCGTTCCAGATCTCCATGGTGTTGTACTGGATGCCAGGGTTGCCGTCGCCAGCTTTCTTGTTGACAGTCCAACCGTCCTGCTTACCGTAGGTCGGGTTCTGGATCCAAGCAGTGTACTTGGTAGGATCGTCGTCGGATCCGGGCTGGACCATGAGGGCCTTCATGGCGGCTCTCATCTCCACCTGCTTGGCGGGAACGTCGGCCGCAGCAATGGTGCCGTCGTTGAGCATGGCCTTCACCTCGTTGAGGAGGTTGAGGGCAGAAGCCTTGGCCTCAGCGGTGGCCTTATCAGAGCCATCATACTGTGCCTGCAGCGAATCGTAAGTAGCGGTGAGCTCGGTGTAAGCCTTCATGGAAGCCTTGGCCTGATCCTCAGCGTTGGCAATGGCGGTAAACGCGCTCATCATGGCGTCACCATCGGTGCCAGCCGTAGCGGCCTGACCCTCAGCAACAGCCTTGTCGATGGCGGCCTTGTCGGCAGCGGCCATCTTCTGGCCTACGAAGTCGGTCTGAGCCTCCTTAATCTTGTTGTCGAGCACAGGCTTGATATAGACAGGATCGTTGCCGAGGTACTCCAGGCGGAAGTCGCGGAAGATTACCCAGCTACCATCTGAGTGGTTCTCGATCTTGAAGCCGATAGGCATGCTGCCACCGTTCTCGGTAACCACGCCATACACCACGTTGCGGTAGTTGTTGTCGTAAGCGGGATCCTGCTCGCCATCGACGCTACCATTCATGGCCACATACGACTCGTCCATCGTGTTAGGCACGTAGAGAGGATCGTCGCCACCCACGTTGACCCAGTGGTTCTCGCGCGATACGGTGGTGATGCTCTCGGGGAAGGTGCAAGCGTAGATGCTCTTCACGCACTGCTGCGTGAGGCCCATATAGATGTAGGCCTGTGTGAGCGAATCGCCATTGAGGTAAGCCTGGTAAGCGGCTGACGAAGCGGCTGACGGGCGATAGAAGGCCTGGATAGAGAGGCGGTAAGCACCCTTCTTCAGACCCTTGAGATCCTGATGGATGTCGCAATCCAGGTTGTAGACCTCTGCCAGACGGGTATCGGTAATCCAACCGGCACCAATGACGTCGGCACCGATCCAACCCTTTTTGTTCTGGGGCTGTGTGTAAGTAGCCTCGGCGGTCTCATCGTTGAAAGTGGCGTTGGCGATGAGGTTCGTCACATCGTCGCCCACCTGGTATGAGTTGAGCCTAGCCTGCTGTAAAGCGTCGGCAATCTTCTTGATCATAGCCTGCAACTCCTCGGTAGAAGCGGTGCGAGCACCATGCATCTCGAAGCCCTCGTCGGAAGCGTCGAGCAACTCCTGTTGGTCAGAGTATTCGTTGTAGAAAGCCTCACTGGCGCCCTCTGCAGCCTTATAGAGCTCGATATAGGCGGCCACATTGGCCTTCAGGTCGGCCAAGCCTGCCTTAGCCTTGAGGTAAGCGTCGTAAGAAGCCTGCTTGTCGGAAGCGTCGATACCCTCCTGGGCAGCGGCCTTGGCGGCCTCGTAGACACTTTCCGTATAATTGAACGACTCGTCCTCGTTATCGGAGATGGTTGCCTCGATCTCAGGCAGAAGCTGTGAGCTGAGGTAACGATAGCTCTCGATGCTATTGCCCAGGTAGGTCAGGGTGACATTGTCGAGACCCATCCAGTTGGTGATGGTAGAGTCGGAAGCCAAGCCAATCTGCAGGGTGTCGGTACCTGCAAGGCTCAAGGTGATGGTGTAAGCGCGAGGATTGGCACGTGTGAGCAGCACCTTCTCGTCGTTGGCATACACATACTGCTTCTGGTGAGTGGCGTTGTCATCGTCGAGCGAAGCTACGAAAGCGGCGATGCCAACCTTGTAAATACCCTCGGGAAGGTTCTTCACCGTCTGGTACATGCGGCCCTTGAAGTTAGACGACTTCCAGTTCTCATAGAAGTAGTTGTTGAAAGCGCCCTCGTTGTTGGCTGCGGTATCGGTCGACTTATTGGTTGCCGTACCTTTGTTTGGAGCGTCCGTAGTGGTCGTCCAACCCGAAACGCTATTGGCCTCGAAGTCGGCGTTCTTAACCATATGGGTCATGCTCATGGGATTCTCGGGAGTAACCACAGCCAGAACCTTAGCGTTCAGGGCGTCGATAGCCTCGTTGACCTCCTGCAGGGTAGCGCTGGCGTTGTTGAACACAGCACCCTCGGCGCTGACATCCAAGCCACGGCTCTCTGCATCCTCGAGCAAGGTCTTCATGCTTGTCTTGGCGGCATACACATCGTAAGCAGCCTTGGAGACGAAGCCCCACTGGCAGTTGGCTGCGCTCTCAGAGATGGGCACGTCGAAATAAACACCCTTCGTTACACCACCATTATTAGATGAGGCCCAGTTAGAAGCGTGATTCAACTGGACACCAAGGAACTGATCAGCATTGAAAGGATTCTTGTCAGCATCGACATCGCTGGCTGTCTCGGACATCTGGATGGTGTAGACATCACCTGCTACGTTGGCAATAGCCCATGTGTTGGCGTTGTCGCCACCATCAACAAAACAAGCCTTGACTCCTGAGCCCACATTGCCGTCACCATAGGTGCGGAAGAGATACTTACCTGAGCGGGCGGCGTTCTTCAACTTGAAGACACCGTCCTCAGAGGTCTTGATGACGACCCACTTCTCTGACGACAAGGAAGCTACGGCAGCCTGTGTGCCATAAGCCTCGCCACCAGCGATGAAACCTTGCTGGCCTACGTTCCAAACGTAAACCGTGTCGGCAGTTTTCGCAGAGCTCTCTGCAGGAACCATTGCGTGGAAAGCTGGTGTGGGAACAACCCAGTCAGCAGCAAACGCAGCGCCTGAACCCAGCATAGTCAGTGCGGATAATGCCAAAGTGCGGAAACTTTGCTTCATAAATTTGGTTTTTAAATATAATAATGATAGTTAAGTGATTACGCTTCACTGAGCTTGTCGCCATACAAGACGCTCACGCGCCAATGGCAACGAATTCAAATTTAATTCGGATAGTTAGGTGTGGCAAAGATACTCAAAAACTTGATAAACATCAAATAATTAAGGAGGAAAAAACAGAAATATCAAAAATAAGTGTAATTTGATCAAAAACTCAAGGGCAAACAACCACGAAAGGTCCTGCATGGGGCAAAACGGAAGTCATCAGACTTGGATGCGACGGCATCGATCGAAGGGGCTTATCTTTGGGAAAGCCCCCAAAAGGCGAAAGGTGCGCATCGCCAAACGAATGGCAATGCGCACCTTTTATAATAGGGTAAAAGGGGAAGCGATTACTTCACGACCTTACGACCAGTGTTGGTAATGAACACACCATGGCCCGTGGGGTTGACGCGGCGACCCTGGAGGTCGTGGTACTTCGTGGCCTTCTGCTGGTCGACGGTGGCACCCTTGATGCTGTTGGGAACAGCGATGGTGGTCTCGTCGAACTTCCAGATGGCGGCACCCCACTCGATGGGCTTGAGGATGACCTTCTGGAAGGCGTTGGGGTTGATGTACCAACCTAAGGCGCCTGTCTTGGCAATGATACGCAAGCCAAACTTCGAGGCGTCCTCGGCGCAGGTGAACTCATCGACCATCCACGAATAGGACGTGCCGGTCTTAATGGCAGCAGCATCGGAGACGGTGGCGGGATAAGCGGCCTTCTTGGTGAGCTTATTGATGAGCTCAATGGTACCGTCGGCGTTCTTCTTGACCTGCCACAGGTAACCCTCTCCGTCGCCACTGGTGGCGGGAGCGATGTTGCCACTGGCGTCGGCCTTGGCGTAATAGTTGGTGAACCATGCGTTGCGCACCTTATAATACACATCCTCCTTCAAGGCGTCGATGGCCGAGAGGCGGGGCATGGCGAGGAACTGGGCGTAGATGTCGAAGAACTGCTTATAGGTGGCCTCCGACACGGCGCCTTCGGCCAATGCGGCCTTGGCTGGAGTGATAAGGCTCTCTGTCAGGAACTCGAGTGCCTCCTCGGTGGGCTCATTGGCCTTGCCGGGGTTGGCGGTGAGGATCAGGTGGTTGGCCTTCTTCACCAAGCCCTGGAGCTGAGCGGTGAAGTCGGTGACCTCTACGATGAACCATGTACCAGGATAACAGACGGCGCCGTTGTTGCCGGTCTTGACATAGCCGGTGCAGTCGGCCGACAAGAGGGCGGTGGCGCTGGTGCCCAACGTGAGGGCACCGGGAACGTAGGTGTACTTGCCGCTGGCCTTGGTGGCCAACGCGATGGTGAGCATGGTTCCCTGTTCAGCGAGTGTGGCATTGGAGCCATTGGTCGTAGAGAGCACCAACTGTTGGTTCTTCAACACATTGGTGAGACGGAACGCATTGCCCTCGGCCTTAAACTGCCAGAGCTCCTCGGGCTCCACCTGCGGGGTGTAGTGGAAACGGATGTTCTGGCCGTCACAATAGGCAGTGGAACCGGCATACTTGGCCTTGTAATAGGTAGAGGCTGACACCAACTGATAGGTCTTACCTTCCTGAGGAAGGACGATGTTGGCTTGCTTGTAAGCGGCGATCTCGGCGGTCAGGGCTGTGAGCAGTGAAGCATCATCAACCTGACCCTTCAGGGCGTTGTAGGCAGACACGAGCTTGTCGTACTCCTCCTGGGCGGGGAAGCCCACCTGACCGGGCTTGGAAGCCTCGATGATGGCCTTAGCCTCGGTGAGAGCGGTCTCAGCCTCGGTGTAGTCGGGCTCTTCGAAATAATGGGTGGCGTAGGTCAATCCCTTGGCGTCGAGAATGTCGCGGTTGAGCTGCAAACGCTGGTAGAAATTGATGAAGCTTTTCTTGGAGGCAGGCAACCAACCGGTCTCGGAGAGCGCCAACAGACGGGGCAGGAGCTGATACTCGAGCTCGATGCTGTCGTTACAGGTCTCGGTCCACATGTTGCCTTGCACGCCCAAGCAATACTCTTCGCGGCCTGAAAGCGCGCCTGCGGGGTTGACACCATAAACAGTCTCAACGGTGTTGACCCAGTTGTCGCCCCAACCACCTTGGTACTTCTCATTAACATCGACGCGACTCAGGGGCACCTGCATCATATCGAAGTAAAGCGACTGGTAGGGAACGACGATGCTCTTGAAGCCCTTGTCGGCGGCCTCCTTACTCTTGTTGATGTTGTTCCACGCCATGATGACAGGCTTCACGGTGTTGTCGCTGTTCCAATGGGCCAGGAGCTCATCCCAGCAAACTATGTCCTTGTTGTAGTTTTCCTTGAGGTAAATGCCGAGCTTCTCAACGAGCCACGACTGCAACTGGTTGACACCACTGAGGCCCTCCTGCTCCACGCGTTTGAGGCAGTCGGCGTTGTTACGCCACTGGTCGGTGGGGCACTCGTCGCCACCAAGGTGGATATACTGGAAGGGGAACACCTCGGCCACATGGCCCAGCACGCACTTAAGGAAATCGATGACCTCGTCCTTGCCCACGTTGAGCACATCCTTGGAGATGCCACCATCGATACGCACCTCATAGTTCTTGGTGGGGTCGCAACTGAGCTCGGGGTAAGCGGCCACAGCGGCCACCATGTGACCGGGAAGGTCAATCTCGGGCATGATCTCAATGTTACGGTCCTTGGCATAAGCCACGATCTCACGAAGGTCGTCGAGAGTGAAGAACATGCCACGGCCATACTCGGTGTCGTCGAAGAAATGGGCGGAACCACCAGCATTGGAGAACGATCCCTTGCGAACGCTGCCTACGGTGGTGAGCTTAGGATATTCGGGGATTTCGATGCGCCAACCCTGGTCGTCGGTGAGATGCCAGTGGAAGCGGTTCATCTTATAAGAAGCCATGATGTCGAGCACGCGCTTCACCTCGGCCTTCGAGAAGAAGTGGCGAGCCACGTCGAGCATATAACCACGATGGCCAAACTGGGGCTGATCGGCAATAGTGACACAGGGCACGCTCCAATCGAGATCGAGGGCTGCCTGGGTGCCATAGATGGCGTGGGGCATGAGCTGCTTCAGGGTTTGCAGCGCATAGAAGAAGCCAGTGGAATCGGCGGCGGTGATGCGGATGCCCTCTGCGGTGACGTTGAGGGTGTAAGCCTCGTGGGCCAGCGAAGCATCGGTTGTCATGAGGATGGCACTTGTGGTGGCAGCGGCATTGTTGACGCTCAGCGTGATGCCAGCCACAGCCTGAAGCTGCTGGGCGAATTCTGTGGCGTAACGTGTGGTGGGCTCATCGACCGCCACAATGCTAACGAGAGAACGGAGCGGAAGGGTGCCCTCGTTGCGCGTTACACTGGCGGGATAAGGAATGAGGGGCAGCGGACTGACGCCTGACAACTCGTCGGCATCGACAAACTGGAAGGGCTGGTTGCCGTCGGCGCGGTCATTCCAAAGGCCAATTTCCTTGCCAACGCCTGCTCCACCCCACTGGTTCATATAGACGCCAGTGTTGTTCTTGAGTGAGAGCACCCAACCACGGTCTTTGTAGGTGGTATTGGTCGTGGTTTGCCAAACGAAACGTTTGTTGTTGTTGGGATGCGTGCCAGCACGGAACATGCCATTGGTCGAAGCCGATGTGGTGTAGAGTTGCAGGCCGTTCTTGCTGATAAGGGTGTAACCGCTATTGGAGCTACCCTCAATCTTCCAAAGCTGAGAAGCCTTGCCCGTGGGAATGCCCACATGCACGTTGGTGCCATCGGTGGATGCCTCAAGCACGCCCTCGCCGTTGAGGAACTGAAGCAGGTACCAATGCGTTTCAACGGAGGTGCTCACCTTCGGTTCGACAGGTGCGGCTTGCAAATGCAAAACGCCCATGAGGAACATGAGCAACATAAGTAATTTTTTGGTCATAAAGTTAGGTTTAACGTTTGGTTAGCAGTGGTATGATTAGGTAGTAGGCAAGCGGTGGCGGATATCTGCCCACAACACTTGTGGTTGTCGGTTACCTTCGCTCGAATTGACGCTGCTAACACCGCCAAAACAAACAAAGCCGAAACTTGAGGCAAAGTTAAAAAGAATTTCTCACATAGCCCCACCCTTTTCATCTTTTATAAACCATACCCACAAAAAACATCATAACAACAGGCAGGATGCGCACTCATGGTCTCCGTCACTGAGAAAGAACCGGTATTCGTTTGAGAAATTGTTAGAATAAAAATCCCTGCCGGCTTTGCGCCGACAGGGATCATTATGAAGAGAAGTTGAAGTTTAGTTGAACGGCAAGAACCAGTTGCGCTCCTGAGTCAGGTCGATGACCGGATTCTTGAACGCAAGCTTGCGAGCCAACCACATGCCACCATAGTTGGCACCGCCAAAGTCGGCAGCATTCTTGTGGCGAGCGATACGCGTGAGGTCGCCGAAACGGTTGCCCTCGAAAGCGCTCTCGAGCGCATACTCATCGCAGATCAGATCCTCAACAGCGTCGATGGCAGCAGGGCCATAGAGGAAGGTGCTATCAACAGCACCACTCTCGAGGTTGCCAAGCTCAGCACGCTTCTTCATAATCATAAGAGCATACTGATAACTTGAATACTGGCCCTCAACAGCCTCACCGCAACCACGTGAGTGGATACCAAAGTTACCCGGAGAAGAGGTGGTTTGAGCGCTACCCGGAATGCGAGAGAAGTAATAGTTGTACTCGTTAGACAAGAACGGGATAGTGGTTGTGAGCATGGTACGCGTGGTGTCGCGCAGATAACCCGATGTCACATGGGTGAGCGAGTCGACCGTGTAAGTGGCGCTCTGCAACTGACCATAGCCAATACCGTCCTTCAGGATGGCGAAGGCTGCATCGGGATAACCCATGCGGTTGAGAGCCTCTGCCAAACGCAGGTATACAACACCAGCACGATAGATGTTTATGTTTCCACTCTTGTACTTCTGCATAAGGAAGAACGTAGAGTCGGACTTCGTCACAGACAACAGTGTGTACTGACGACGCATGTCGCCCAGAGGCACCGCTGACACCGTCTGAGAATTAGAACCTTCAGGTTGGTAGTAGTAGTCCTGCTTATTAGACAGGTTCATATAGGCTGACGAGGGATCGATCTGGCGTTCCAACACATACTGGGAAGCGGCATTATAAACACCTGTACCCTGGAAGATAGAGGTCGTATCCACTTCGGTTGTGTAGTAGTCCCAACCAAAGAGCTTAGGCAGATTGGTGGTGGTACCACGCAATGAGTTGACACCCATAGGAACATAGGTAATCACATCCTTACTCTGCGTAAGTCGGAAGGCTCCACTCCAAGTAGAATACATTTTGGGGTAAGTCATATCAGAAGGAAACTTCTGATTGTTGGGGTAAGTGTAACCGCGAGCAGCCACAACCATGTAGTTGCCAGTGGTGAGATGCTGGTCGCGGATGTAATTCCAATAGCTCTTGGCAGCCTTCTCATACTGGTTGGTCTCAAGATACATGTCACCCAGCACCAAGTCGACAGGGAACATCGTCTGCTTGGTGACAACGTCCTTCTGCTCACCGGCATTGGTCTTACCGGCATCGATCGTACCATAGTTAGGCACCCCGATGCCGCTGAACTTCTCGAGCTCAGGAGCCAAGGCGTCGACGATGCCACGCAGATCCTTCTTCACACCAGCAGATGCTTCCTCAGCCTCAGAGATTGAGGTGATGGGGTTGGTGAAGAAAGGCACGGTGCCGTAAATCTTGGCCAGCTGCATATAAGCCCATGCACGGATGCTCAGCGCCTGTGCATACTCCTGTCTCTTATACACATCTCCGAGCCCACGAGACTACGCTGCATCTCG
>ENA-OZLD01000162-OZLD01000162.1-human-gut-metagenome-genome-assembly--contig:-NODE-162-length-17169-cov-4.709653_pt1 | contig 17169 bp, 13 predicted proteins | sample MGYA00244834_ERZ653780 | MGnify/ENA primary metagenome ERZ653780 (study PRJEB26926, sample SAMN06164474) | human gut metagenome | biome: ENVO:00009003; feature: ENVO:2100002; material: ENVO:00002003...
ATATGAAAAAAAACAAAGAAATATAATGGCGTTCTGCGGAGATTTTGCATAAATCTCCCCTAAAACACCCGATTTCACACGTTTTCATTCGTATAATAATATAGAGACATCTAAAATTTATACGATATATGAACAAGAACATTACAATCCGCAAGAGCCAGTCAGTAGATTCATTTCTTCAGGACGCTTCCAAGCATCCTCTTCTTACCATCGAGGAAGAAGTTATGCTTGCCAAGCGTGTTCAGCAAGGAGATGAAAATGCAATGAAGCGTCTCTATGAAGCTAACCTTCGTTTTGTTGTAAGTGTTGCAAAGCAATATCAGAATAGAGGCAAGTCGATGGAAGAGCTTATTGAGGCAGGTAACAAGGGACTTGAACTTGCCGCAAGAAGGTTTGATCCACAGCGAGGTTTTAAGTTCATTGCTTATGCAGTATGGTTCATTAGGGCGAGTATTCTTGCATTCCTTGAGACTTCCACTTGTATGTAGGCTTTGCATCATACTTCTCGGTCTCTATGAACTGATGGTCGAAATCAACATCATACATATCACCCTCTTTTAGTTGACCAGATGCAAACATACAATTGAGCAGTAAAGTATTAAGAGTGTCAGCCGTGTTGAAATCGTAGTTCTTACCTGTATCTGATGTGTATAAGACGTTTTCTTGCGTCAGTTCCTTTATTGCTCTGAGGATAGTGTCAGAGCTACAAGTGCGAAGTGTCGGATGAAGCGAGAGATGGTTCATCAAATGAGCAGTGACATCCTGGGGTACATGAGCCACCACAGAAGTAGATACTCATGAGAGAACGGATGATTTCGCTGTACCGATAACCTTCCTCTTTCTGCACATTGCATGATAGCCCACCGCCGCGACGATCATGCTCACGCCCATCCAGAACGAGAGGTTGAGCTCTTGCGCCTCGTTGAAGAGAAGCATGGCGAGCGCTATGCTATAGAGCGGTTCGAGGTTATAGCTCAGGTTGACGGTGAAGGCCGACAGCGTGCGTAGGGCTTGCAACTGCGTGAGAAACGGACCGATGGTAAACACCGAGGCGAAGAGCGTGATGAACAACCAGTCGGAACCCTCGGGCATCAACGAGACCGAAGGGTAGAGCATGGCGTAGAAAGGCATGGCAAGCGATAGCACGCACCATCCCGTCAACAACTCATATAGGAGCATCGCCGAGCTCTCCACCCCCGTGGCGCTTTGCACGCGCTTGCTCGCAATGGCAAACAAGGTGTAGAAGAGCGACGAGAACGTGCCGATCACGATTCCCGTGCGGAACTGCATGTTGAGGCCGAAGATGAGCACGATGCCGCCCAACGTTATCAGGCCCAGCAACAAGTCGCGTAGCGAGAAACGCTTGCCGGAAGCCATGGGCTCGAGCATAGCCGTGAAGAACCCGTTCAGGGCAAAGCACACCACACCCACGCTCACGTTGGCCGCCTTGATGCTGCCGTAGAACAGCACCCAGTGGATGGCCAGCAGCGTGCCGCAACACCCTATGCGCCACGCCTCGCGGAAGGTGGGCCTATGGAGCCGCCCACCAACCGCCAACACCCCAGCGAGCACGCCTGCGGCAATCATCATCCTGTACCACACCAAGGGCAGTTCGGACAATGAGATCAGTCGGCCAAACACACCCGTGGCACCCGCCAATAGGATGCCCGTGTGCAGCCGCAGATAAGCGTGCGCCGGCTTCGATGGGATGTTACGCGTAGAGGTGTTTGCCATAATCTAAAGATATTGAAACCGTCCGCGACGGAGGGGCTGTGATGTCCTTTCCATCGCGGACGATTGTGGTTTGAGGAAGCGCGCGGGCGGGGTGTGCGTGCGCTTCGCCCGTCGGCCTGAGGGAGGATGGGCTAATCCTCCAGGCAGGCGTCGAGAAGCGCCTCGATGGCCTTGCGGTCCATGTCCTTGCCGATGAACACTATTTTCTGCATGCGGTCGCCGTAGTTCTCGTCCCAGTCGTTCTTGGCGTTGGGGTTCTGCTCCATAAACTGCTCGAGCTCCTCGGCGGGCATGGATGCGAACCATTGGCCCGCATTGGTGATGTTGAACTGCTTGCCGCTCTGCTCGAAGAGGTAGCAGGTGTCGGGCTCGTCGCGGAAGTAGCACATGCCCTTGGCGCGGATAACGCTCTTGGGCCATTGGGTGGACACAAACTCGTCGAAGCGGGCAAGACTCATGGCTGGGCGGCGATAGTAGACGAACGTCTGGATGCCATACTCCAATGCCTCGCCCGACTCCTCGTTCTCCAAATGGTCGTGGTGGTGATGGTCGTGGCGGTGCTCATGCTCGTCGTGGCGCTCGTGGTCGTCGTGGTGGTCATGGTGGTCATCGCCCTCTTCGCCCTCCATGGCCTCAATCCATCGGGCGGAGGTGGCCACCTTGTCGAAGTTGAACGAGTGGGTGTTGATGATCTTGCTGAGCTCCACGTCGCCATAGTTGCACTCGTAAATGGCCGCCTTAGGCTGTATCTCGCGGATGATGGCCTTCAGGTGTGCCATCTCGTCGGGCGAAATCATGTCGGCCTTGTTGAGCAGGATGATGTTGCAAAACTCAATTTGCTGGATAACCAGGCTGGCGAGGTCTTCCTCGTCGTGATCAGCCTTGAGGTGGTCGCCCAATCCAAACTCGTCGCGCATGCGCAGGGCGTCGACCACGGTCACGATGGCGTCGAGGCGCGCCACGCCATTCTTCAGGGCGCCCGGCGCCACCATCTGCGGATAGGTGGTGATGGTTTGCGCGATGGGGGCGGGCTCGCAGATGCCGCTGGCCTCGATGACGATGTAGTCGAACTGGCGGAGGTTGATGAGGTCGTTGAGCTGCTTCACGAGGTCCATCTTCAGCGTGCAGCAGATGCACCCGTTCGACAAGGCCACCAGGCTGTCGTCGGCCTGGCCTACCACGCCTCCCTTCTGGATGAGGTTGGCGTCGATGTTCACCTCGCCTATGTCGTTCACGATGACGGCGAAGCGAATGCCTTTCTCGTTATACAGGATGCGGTTGAGCAATGTGGTCTTTCCGCTGCCTAAGTAACCGGTAAGCAGCAGGACCGGTGTTTCTTTCTGATTCATGTTGGTGTGTTCTATAATCTTGTTGCCTCCCAATCAAAAAGTGTGCCTATTGAGCGGGACGGGTGTTAATTCTTTGTTAAAAACAATGGCTGCGGACCGCGTCTTTTTTTTAGAAGGGGTAGCCCACGGCGAAATGGAGGCTCTGGCTGTTCTTGAAGCTATCAACGTTGTAGAAGCCTGTGTTGTAGGGCACGTGCAGGCCCACACCCCAGTCGAGGCGTATCACGAGGAAATCCATGTCGTAGCGAAGGCCCACGCCGGTGCCCAGCGCCATGTCGCGGAGCGCGTTCTTAGGCTCAAACGTCACGCCGATGCGATCGTCGCTATGCATCACCCACACGTTGCCCGCATCGAGGAAGAGCGCGCCGTAGAGGTTGCCAAAGAGGCGCGGACGATACTCGAGGTTGGCCTGGAACATCAGGTCGCCCGTCTGGTCGAGGTAATAGATGTTGGCCGAGGCGTCGTTGTGGTAATGGCCGGGGCCAATGGAGCGCACGGTGAAGGCGCGCACGCTGTTGGCGCCACCCACATAGAACTGCTCGCCATAGGGCGCCTTCGACGAGTTGCCGTAGGCCCAGATGGCGCCAAGGGCGGCGTGGCCCACAAGGGTGCTGTGCTCGGTGAGCCGCCAGGTCTTCACAAGGTCGGTCTCCACCTTCACAAACTGGGCGTAGGGGTTGTTGAACATCTCCTTGCCCTGGTGGCCCCATTTCTTGCCGGCGGCCATATAGCCCAACGACAGGAGGTTGCCCGCCTCGCTGATGGTGGTTTGCCAACGGACGGGGTTGAGCAGGTTGGTCGGACTGGTGTAGGTGTAGGTGTATTGCATCTTGGGCACAAACTGGTCCTGCATGGTGTAATAGAGGTAGGGGTTGACCTGCAACACCGAGTCGAAGGCTGCCGTGGAGCTGCGCATATACTCGTAGGAGAACACCAACGGACTGAACAGGTGGCGACTGGTGGCCGACGTCTGGAGGCTGTAGGTCCATTCGCCCGACACGATGTGGCGCTTGAAATAGTTGGCGCGGCTGATAATGTCGGACGACATCTTCAGCGTGGTGGTGGGCACGGCGTAGAACCGGTTGCGGCGGTAATAGCGCGCCAGGCGGTCGCGGAAGAAATCGACAAACGGGATGACCATGCGCGGGAACATTAAGGAGGCGTCGACGCCATACTCGTAGCTGTTGAACTTCGACTTTGAGCGCTCGCCTTGTTGCGACGTCTGCCATTCGTAGCTGCCCTTGAGGTTAATGTCGAGCAGCTCGCCTCCCCGAAACGCGTTGCGCTTGGTGAAACCCATCACGAGGCCCGGACCCACACGGTTGTTGGTCTTGCCCACGAGGTTGCCCTCCACGTAGAAGTCGTAAGGCTTGTCGAGCACGGCGTTGATGCGCAGGTCGAGCGTGTCGTTGGCCGAGGTGGTGTCGCGCGGGGTGAACGTGAAATCGACCACGCTGAACAGGCCCGTGCTGCTCACGTGGGCCATGCTCTCCTGATAGTCCTGGTAGCTATAGAGCTTGTGGGAACGCAACTTGGTGCCTTGCAAGATGACCGGCACACGCAACGGTGGGCGACGCCCACGGAAGCGTACCATGAACGAGCCGCGTTGGAACGAGTCGGTGAGCGCATCGAGGTAGTTTTTGCGCAGGTCGATGCAGATGTTGCCCACATACCATGGGCGCTTGGCCTTGGCGGGTAGCTTCTCGATGGCTTGGAGGCGCACCTGCACCTTGCCGGGAACGGAGGTGGTGTCGGCCAGGTAAGAGGCGTAGGAAGGTTGCCAATAGAAATAGCCGTTGTTGCGAAACAGGGTGCTGAGACGGGTGCGCTCTCCTTCGAGCGTCGACACGTCGAAGGGGTCGCCCGGCTTGATCTTGGCGTCGGCCAGCGTGGAGCGAATCAGGCTGTCGCCCGCGGCGGGGAACCCCAGGTACTGCAAGGTGTCGATGGTGAAGAGGTGGCCGGCATTGACCGTATAGGCAATCTTGGCCTTCTTGGGGTTGCGCAGGGTGCGGGCCTTATAGCTCACGTCGCCCCGGAAATAGCCATGGGCGCGAAGCACCTCCTTGGCCACGGAGGCGCGCAGCTCGGGATTGACCCAACTCATGAGCACGGGTTGCTTGCCAAACGACTTGAGCATCCACCGACCGAAGTTGGAATCGTCGTTCGTGAAGGCGTTCCACACCCATAAACCCACCTGCAACGGCGAGCGCACGCTGCTGCTCCCGAAGAGGGCGCCATTGGGAGCCGTGGCGAGGGCGGCGTCGAGCTCTTCCTGGATGGCGGCATAGTGTCGGCTCTTCTCGGGTGCCTCGTAGGTAATGGCGTCGAGGCCCGTGAACAGCTGGTCGCCCTCGGGGATGTTCTTGGTGGTGGAACAGGCCGCAAACAGACTGGCCACCGCTATGATGAGAAGCAATCGGTAGGTCTTCATTCCTTTTTCTTTTCTTTCTTGGTAGAGTCGGTGGGCATTGTGGGAATCTCGTCCTGCGGGTCCTTAAAGCGGAACAGGTCTTTGAAATGGCGCAACTTGCGTTTCCACATGAAGCCGCCACCAAACTTGCTGACGTTGCCCTCAAGCCAATCGTAACCGTCGCGCTCATAGAAGAGGTTCAGGTATTTGTTGGAGGTGGCGCTCAGGCGATACTCGAACGTCACGTTGTCGAAGAATGTCTCATCTTCCATCTGCACATCGCTGCCCGATGATAGTTTTCCTCCAATGACGATGCGTAAGCGGTTGTTCCAGAAGCGCTTGGCAAACTTGAAGTTGTAATCGGTGTGGAGTGTGCCGTTGTTGCCAAACGAGTTTTCAACGCCAAAGTTCAGGTCGAGGGTGCGCAGGGCCTTGCCCGAGATCTGATTGATTTGGCTGTTGAGGAACGCGCTCAATGCGGAGTTCATGGTGAAGCTGCTGGTGTTGCCATCCGCCAGGTACATGCCTGTGGTGAGCATGGTGACGGCGAGCTTGCCGCGCTCCTCCTTCGACATCGACTGAAGCTGGTTGTGGATGGTCATGTCTTCGGGTGCGTCGATGGTAAACTCGAGACCCATGTCGTTGAGCGTCTTGGTGACGATGACGCCCGAGGTGAACTCGACGGTGCGCCCATTGCCCGACGTGCCGCCCACGGTCGACTTGGTGGTCTCGTTGGCCGTGATGTTGAGCGTGGGGTTCATGGGGTCGCCCTTAAACTCGATGTAGCTGCCGTCTTGGATCGTGAAGGTCTTCAGCGGGATGACGGGCAGGGCATATTTCATCTCACCGCTGCCGATGGTGTAGCGGCCACGCACCACAACCTCGTCGACGGGATTGTACTGCAAGCGCAGGCTGCCTCCGCCAACAATGTCGACATAGTTGGAGTGGTCGGCATTGAGGTAGCAATCCACATGGGCGCCATCGTCGATGTTGACGTTGAGGTCCATATTGAAGCCCGTGAGCGGCGGACGGTTGATGACATCCTCGGCCGTGTCTTGCAGATTAACAAACTCCACAAGGCCCTCCAGCTGGTTGTCGGTGGAGAGGGGCGAGTCTTTCAGGTTGTATCTCAAGTCGGTTGTGCCCAGCACGTCCAGTCGGCCGCGCATCGACAGGTTGCTGACCGCTCCCTGCATCAGACCATAGAAATTTACAAACGCCTTGCCGTAAGCCTCTGACCGCGCCGTTTCCTTTGCGTCGATGAGCAGGTAGTTGTCGGCTCTCATGCGGAGCTTGAGCTGCATGTCGTCGGTGTTGGAGAAGTCGAGATAACCCTGGATGGTGAGCGGCGACGCGTTGTTGGCAAACAGGTCGTAGTTTTCAAACACCAGGTGGCTACCCGTGATGGGCAACGGGTCGTCGGCGCAGCGCATCACGATGCCGTAGGGCTCGCTGAAGATGTAGGCCGAATCGAACAGCACCTCGCCATTGATGTCGGGTTTGCTCAGTGATCCCTGAACCGTGAGGTTGCCCTCGGCGTAGCCGCGCAGGCCCAGGAGGCGGTCGGGGATGAAGCCATTAGCCATGCTCAGGGGCAGGCGCTCCAGGCCGACCTCGGCGTCGAGATAGCCTTCGCCAGCCGATTGGTAGGAGCCCGTAAGGGTGCACACCTCATGGCCGTCGTGGGTGAGGATGCCGTCAACATAATGACTGCCGTCGGTCTTTGGCATGTAGGTGAATTCGCCTCCCACGTGGCCCATGGCGTTGCCCTCATAGACCATGTCGGCCACATCGACCGTCGACGAAACCGAAAGCTCGTCGGGGGTCTGCACCACGTGGAAGTCGCCATTGAGGATGCCCGACATGTCTGGCGTGAAAGGAATCATTGCCAAGACTTCTCCAAGGTTGAACTTATGGAGCGTGACGGTTACATCCTGCAACGCGTCGGTGTTCTCATCATTGGTATAGATCTGCACACCCATGCCATCGGCCGACCGGAGGCGCATGTCGGCGCGGATGCGTCGGTCGTCGCCCAAGTAAACGTAGTTGCTGTCGTTCACGGCAAAGCGCTTGTAGCCCAGCACAGGGTCGTCGCCATAGAGGTGCAGGCTGATGCCGTGCTGTTGCATGGAGGCTTGCACGGCGAAGCTCACGCCGAGGCTGTCCTTCCAGTCGTAGAGGCGTGTCTTGATGTAGGTGCCGCGCTCATTGAGGCCGCCGTCGGCAAAGGCGTTGAAGATATACTTGCGATTGTTCTTGCCGTTCTGCACGTGGAGCGAGTAGGTCATGTTGCGCTCGTCCGACGTGAGGTGCAGGCGAATGGTGTCGATCTGGAAACTATCCATCACCAGCGAGTCGACGGATAGGTTGCCATTCAGACCCGCCAAGGGCGATGAGGTCATATTGACATAGAGATTCTCAAACTTGTAGCCTTTGAATTTCAAGAACCTACTGACGATATTCTCCTGACCGCAAGAGAGATACAGGCGAGCGTTGGGCAACTGCTCGCGGAGCTTCGCCTGTTCGATGCGCTTCTCCTTCATCTGGCTCTGGGCCTCGGCCATAAAGCGCGTGCAATGGTTCAACAGGCGGTCGTAGCCGCCCCTGCCATCCATGTCGAGGTGGAAATCGCCGCAATCCACAACGGCGTGGGTGGTGTCGCGACGTGTGAGCACATCGAGCACCACATCCTCGGGGCGATAATACTTCTTCGGGTCGTGGATGGTGATGTCGCTCACCATGCCGCGCACCTCATAATATTCCTTGAGGTCGGTGGCCATATCGACGTGGGCGCAAGCCGAAACGGTTAGTGGAACATCGGTGATGCGCAGGTTGTAAAGGTCAAGATGGTGCAAGTCGCCCGCTACGGTGGCGCGCATGCGGCTTCCCGTGGTCAGGGCGTCGAGGTTCACCTGACCTTCGAAGAGCGGGTTGCGGGAGTCGATGTCGGCGTGGATGCGACCGTTATGGATGGTGGCCACGGCGGCCACGTTGTCGAGGTTGTAGTTGCCATATTGGAACGCATTGATGCCGGCCTCGGCCTTCAGGCGCATCTTGGGGGAGAGGATGTTGGCACCCTCGCCTTGGGCGGTGATGTAACCCGTGAAGGGGTGGAAGCCCATCTTGGGAAGGAAATTCTGCAAGGGTAGGCGTTGGGCGTTCAGCCGAACGTTGTAGGCCATCTTCTTGATGTCAACCTGGACGTTGCCGCGCAATTCGCCCCCTCCTTGCGATGCCACGAAGTGGGTGAGGTAGTTGTTGCCGTCGACGCGTATCTTGCCGTCAAACGCTATGCCGCTCGGCACACGAACCGTCTTGCCGAGAGCGGGCCCGAGCATTGGCGTGAGGAAGTTGAGGTTGTAGGCCTTGGCGTGTAGGGCGACATCGGCCTTGAGATGGTTGGGGTCGGTGAGGTTGGCGGCAAAGCCATCGCCCGTGATGCGAAACGCCGTGGGCAGGAGGAGACGCACGCCCGAGAGGTGCATCTTCTGCATGTTGCCACGCGCCACCAAATCGATGCCCAAGGGGTAGTTGGGCCAGCGGCGAGCCAATTCGCGTGGAAGGTTTGGCCCGGCAATCTTCAGGATGTCTTGCTTGCCCACTTCTCCGTGGACAATGGCTTTCAGCTTGCCCGGCGCTTTGTCGGCGAAGGCGTTGAGATCCATGCCGAAGTCGACCGTCAGGCGCGACTCGGGAGTGACCAATCGTAGCGACGACACATCCATGCGGGTGCTGTCCATCGAGAATGTGCCACGTAAGCTGTCGACTTGCAAGCCGCTTTTCTCCACGAAACGGCACGATTTGATGCCGAGGTGGAGCTTGGAATCGCAGAAGTAGAACGAGTCGGCCTTGAGATCCAACTTCCTGAGAAACAGGTGGTTGAAATCGAGGCCAGCGGTGGGCTTCTCGTAGTTCTGGTCGTAGTGGACCCCACCGTTGCGCCAATCGAGATGGCCAACGGTATAGAGATTTTTATAAAGGTCGAGATAAGCCTTCTGGGCCTGCGCCTCTCCAAAATAGGTGGCTACGGAGAGGGTGTCGCCCGGCATGTGGAGCGTGAGGCTCGATTGGTGCAGGCGGAGCTGCGCGAGGGCTATCTTCCAATAGTTCGTGCTGGGGGTGGTGTCTTTGGGAACGGTGTCGCTCAGGGCCACATCGAGCTGGGCGTTGGCCAAGACGGCATGGTTGATGTTGACGTGCTCCTTGGCCAGGTCGATGCCGTGGGCCTTCAGGCAGAGCAGGCCTACCTGTCCCTTGATGCGGAGCGAGTGCACGAGGTTGGCGGTGTTGACCTTCATTTGCTCGAAGGCCAACTCGTCGACCATGACCTGGCGATGTATGAGGGGCCACAACTGCACGTCGACCACCACCGAATGGATGTCGGCAACGGTGTCGGTGACGCCCTTCAGCGAATCGTTGGGCTGAAGCACGCTCACTTGATGCAACGCTAGGTCGAGGGGAAATTTCAGGTGCACCTTCCCTACACTGATGTGCATGCCGAGCTCCTCGGAGGCGTAGTGGGTGACCTGACGGACCGCCCAGTTCTGGAAAGGCGGGAAATAAAATAAGGCAAAAAGCAAGACCACTAACACCAAAGGCGTTAGGATAACAATACCTATTCTTTTAGTTGTCTTGCTCAGTGTCATGCTGATGGGGGTTATGTTTTTACAGTTTCGGCGATGCCGTGCCAAAGAGGATCATCAGGTAGGGGCGAGTCGAGGTGGATCAACTCGTGGGAGACAGGGTGGACAAACTCCACAGAATGTGACAACAACGAGATGCTTCCATCGGGATTGCTGCGCTTGGCGCCGTATTTGAGGTCGCCCTTGATGGGACAGCCCATGTGGGCCAGCTGGCAGCGTATCTGGTGGTGGCGACCCGTCATGAGGTGAACCTCCAGAAGGTTGTAATGGTCGGTGTGGCCGATGACACGGTAGGCGAGCCTCGCTTTCTTGGAGTTGGGCACCTCGCGATCGTAGGCATAGCTCTTGTTCTGTTTCTCGTTGCGCGTCAACCAGTGGGTGAGCGTAGCCTCGGGAATGGCGGGGGCGTTCTTCGTGATGGCCCAATAGGTCTTGTGGATGTCGCCGTCCTTGAACATGGCGTTGAGCCTCGTGAGGGCCTTGCTGGTTCGGGCAAAGATAACAAGCCCCGAAACAGGACGGTCAAGACGATGCACCACGCCGAGAAACACGTTGCCGGGCTTGTGGTACTTCGTCTTGATATAATCCTTTACCGTTTCGGAAAGCGGCACATCGCCAGTCTTGTCGCCCTGGACAATCTCGCCGCTCTCCTTATATACGATAATAATATGGTTGTCTTCGTAAACGACCTGCATGATCAGTGAATCGCGCAGATTACATGTTCATGCCACCGTCGATCTGGATGACCTGACCGCTCACGTAGCTTGCCATGTCGGAAGCCAGGAAGGCGCACACGTTGGCAATATCCTCGGGCTTGCCACCACGACGAAGAGGAATCTTCTTCATCCAGTCCTTGCGAATCTCTTCGGGCAACTGTTCGGTCATGGCTGTCTCGATGAAACCAGGAGCCACGGCGTTGGCACGCACACCCTTAGGACCAAGCTCCTGGGCGATAGACTTAGCCAAGGCGATCATACCTGCCTTTGAGGCGGCGTAGTTGCACTGGCCGGCGTTACCATGAACACCTACCACCGAAGCCATGTTGATGATTGAACCACTGCGCTGGCGCAGCATGATGGGTGAGCAAGCGTGGATGAAGTTGAAGGCCGACTTCAGGTTGACGTTCAGCACGGCGTCCCACTGCGCCTCGCTCATGCGGAGCATCAAGCCGTCCTTGGTGATACCAGCGTTGTTGACGAGGATGTCGACTGAGCCGAAATCGGCGTGAATCTGCTTGACAACCTTCTCTGTCTCAGCAAAGTCGGCAGCATTGCCAGCGTATGCGCGGCAGGTAACGCCAAGGGCTTCGATCTCCTTGCGTGTAGCCTCCAAGCCAGCGGCCATATCGTCGTTGAGCACAAGGTCAGTGAATGCGATGTTAGCGCCCTCTGAGGCGAACTTCATAGCGACGGCCTTACCAATGCCACGAGCGGCACCAGTGATAATGGCGGTCTTACCTGTTAATAATCCCATTTTGTTTGTTGTTTATTGATTTACAATTAATTACACCTTTGCTACAGGACTAAGCCAATGCCGTGGACTGAAGCCGCGTTGGGCGAAGGCCTGCAAATAGGCGCTTTGTTCTTGATGAATGTGTGGACGGTTTCCTACCGAGACAACGTGACGTTTGTAACCGATGCACGTGAAACTCTGCCAGACAACATACCCAACATACCCATTTTATCGTGCAAATATACGTTTGTTTTTCAATTTCCCAAAGTTTATATGCAACGTAACGCCTGTTTTTAATATAATTTATACTTTACAATATGCGAAACGGCTGTGTGCCCTCGTGTCAAGCACGATGAAAGGGCACACGCTACTTTAGCGCACTGTGCTTGCCCAAGGCGCCATAAACCACCTTCGCTACCAAGGGCTTGCTGGCCTCTTCGGTCAAGCCGTGGCCCAAGCGACCATAGATGAAGGGCACCTCAAGGCCCTTGATGCAATAATGGGTGATGTCGGCCACAAGATCCACATTGTCGATGTCAAACTCGCCGTCGGCCTTGCCGTCGGCGTAAACCTTACGAAACAGTTCGATCTCGTCCTCGTCGAAGTTCTTGCGAACCTTTTCCACCGTCCAGATGTTGCGGAAGAACTCGGCGCGTAGGTTGCCATTGCGAACCACCGTCTCCTTAATCATACTCAGATGGGTATAAATGAGCTCGATAATCTTGTCCTGGGGACGTATCTTCTTGGCCGCAACCTCATCCAACTTGTCGCTCAGGCGCTCCAACTCCGATTCGATCACCGCATAATACACATCCTCCTTTCTATTAAAATAGGTGTATAGCGTGCGGCGCCCTTTGCCTGATGCCGCAGCGATGTCGTTCATCGTCGTAGCCGCCACGCCGTTCTTCGCAAACAATTGGCGAGCAACGTCCACGAGCTTCTGTCTTGTCTTCGAGATTGACATATCTTTGTCCTTTCCTATTTTAAAATTGCACAAGCTATTTATGTGTGCAAAAGTAATCAGATTATACGAAATAAACAAGCGAGAACCTTAAAAATATATGAAAAACGAGGTTTTTTGAAAAATAATCGCCAAAACATTTGGTGGTTTGCAAAAATAGCCATACCTTTGCACTCGCAATTCAGAAATGAGGCTTAAACCTCATGGATACAACATCGCGGAGTGGAGCAGTTGGTAGCTCGCCAGGCTCATAACCTGGAGGTCGCACGTTCGAATCCTGCCTCCGCAACTCGTAACGACATAACAAGTTGTAATACAATGAGTTATGTCGTTTTTTTTGTTTTATGGTGCGACAAATCTGCGACAAGATAGGGCGAAAAGTCAAGTTTATGACGTAAAAAACAAGACTTTTATTAACTTTACATTCGTAAAAGGGAGAACACTGGTAATCAGTAACATTACAATTTTACATCCTTAAAACGGTACCAATTTCAGAGGTGACTTTAACAGTTGCTCTGTTCACATATTATAATGGTATGAACAAAAAGGCACACAGGAGCAATATCTTTGCAGTCGAAACGTTATCTATATAAATGCAACATACGAATATGGCATTGAATCAAACCAACAAACTCATGTGGATTGTGGAGACCATCTATCGGGCACATAAGATTTCATTCGAGAAACTGAACCGCCGCTGATTGATAATGTAGATTTGAGCAGAAAGGTTGTATAATACAGCATCTTTGAACTGCATGTCCGCCCGATATTTAACTTCCAACAGGAACTGCTATGGAATGGTGAAGACCTTGAAGTGTTCGAACCTCTTTGGCTTCGTAGGAGATTGCAGGAAAAGTAAATAGAATGTGGAACAAGTATAAGGAAGATAAGTAATGAAGGACTTTGCAGCTATAGATTTTGAAACAGTCAACAACCAACGCAGTTCGGTGTGTTCTGTTGGCTTGGTGATTGTGCGTGGTGGAGAGATAGTGGACAAGTTCTACTCGCTCATCAAACCTGAGCCGGAATATTACAACTACTGGTGTAGTCAGGTGCATGGCCTGTGCGCCGCCGATACAGATGATGCTCCCATCTTCCCCGAGGTTTGGAAGCAGATAGAGCCGAAGATAGCCGGTCTCCCTCTCGTGGCCCATAACAAGGCGTTTGACGAGAGTTGCTTGAAAGCGGTCTTCCGCGTCTATCAGATGGACTATCCTGACTATGAGTTTTACTGCACTTGCGTCGCTTCGCGCCGAATCTGGCCACAAGGTAGCCACACCCTTGATGTTATTGCAACCCGCTGCGGCTATGAATTGTCAAATCACCATCATGCTCTGGCAGATGCAGAAGCCTGCGCTGCCATCGCAATAGAGATAATATAAAAGTGAACAAATGATACAAGTTTCCGAAGAACAAATAAAAGATTTTCTGGGAAAAGAATTTCCTGGACAGCCATATTCTTTAGGACAAGGATATTGGTTTGTACAAGCTGGCAAATGTCTTGGAAAAAATCTGCACTATGAATATCAGGCAGAAAAAGTGCATCTGCACATTGAAGGATCTAATTGGCGCGGTATCCGTAATTACCTTTGGACTCATGTAATGGATTCTCGTGTTTCTCACAGCCATTGGGGACGCTATGGTTGTAACTGGACGTTAGACACAAATCCCCAAACCTGGGAAGAATTGAAAGAATCCTTCAGAACCATGGCTTACATTATGAATCCTCATATCAACAAGTTCGAAAGGTTCTTGGCGACTTCAGTTGAGGTTAAGGAAACAGGTCCAGTCGTGGCTGACTTTATCAAAATAGCCGAATGTCTTAAAAAGAATATAGAGATTCCAGAATACCAAAGACCTTATAGATGGAGCACAAAGAATGTCGAGCAGCTTCTTAGGGATATTCTAAATAGCCAAAGCAACGGCAAATTGAACTATCTTATCGGAACCGTGATTTTGCACGATGACAACCAATCATTCAAGATAGTAGATGGACAACAAAGAATCACAACTCTGATTTTGTTGTTAAAACAGCTGGAATATGAGGGTGAATTGCCCAATTTGGCATACAACCATAGCACTTCGTTCGAGAACATAAGAGCTAACTATCATTTTATAGGCGAATGGCTAAACTTGAATATCTCAAATCGAAGTGGTTTTCTTGATTATATCTTAAACTCATGTCAGTTTGTAGAGATTGTTGTCAAGAAACTTAATGAAGCATTCCAAATGTTTGAGTCACAGAACGGAAGAGGCAAAGAATTGGAAGCATATAATCTGCTTAAAGCCTACCATATTCGAGCGATGTTGTCTTCAACAAAAGAAGAAAAGGTTCAGTGTGACAAACAATGGGAAGATGCAACTATGTATCTTTACAAAAACAACAGAATAGATATCCTTCTTCAACTCTTTAAAGAGCAACTGTATAGAACCCGTTTATGGTCAAGAGGGGAAGAGGCTTATCTATTTGGTAAAAAGCATGTTGATGAGTTTAAAGGAGTAACCTTGGATAAAGACTGTTCTTTGGATTTCCCCTTTCAGAACATACATGTGCAACAAGAAGTTGCCAATCAACTTATGAGAAATATGAATCAAGGACTGTTTAAGATAAAAGGACGATTCACACATGGCGATTGCGATAACATAAACCCATTTGTCAGCATCACTCAACTGATTCTTAATGGAAAGTCATTCTTTGAATATGTGGAGACTTATGTTGAGATATACAAACGTCTGTTTGTACAACTTGAATCTTCACAGTTGGCAGAGTTTAAAAGATTCTACAAAAAACATTGTCTTTATCGGGGCTATGATTGGAGAAAAGGTGACGGTTACATTCGAGAAGTCTACAAGTCTTCAATTATGATGGTGTTCGATAGATTCGGTGAAGTAGGTATTTATAACATATATCGTGATCTGTATATCTGTATGTATAAGCATAGGCTAGAGAAAAAGCAAGTTCGCTACGAGACTATGGCTAAAGCATCAAACTCTACATGGATATTTCAAGTCATACAAAATGCAAAGACTTTATCCGACTTACATGCTATAAGACAGCAAGCACAAAGTACTAAGGATAATATATCTGTGAATTATTTAGTAGAAGAAATTTTGTCTGTATTTAAAGACTAGTATAGATATGAGCAAGTTAAATAAGAATATAGCGGAAATATGGCAGGATGATTATGTTGTCCCTCTTTATCAGCGTAACTATGCCTGGCAAGAAAGCCAGATACAGCAATTGCTACAAGATATATATGATAACAGCAAGACGCTGGATTCAAACTATTTTATCGGCAGCCTCGTTGTGCTGCAGCGTCCAGATGGCGTTTATGAAGTAATCGATGGGCAGCAACGCCTCACGACACTACACATTATTTGCAAAACTCTCAATATACTTGATGCTCCACATCTCTCTTACGACTCAAGACCAGAAGTGGAAGATTTTTTCAAAGGGCTATTTGCCTCTGCATCGAACAAAGAGTATAGTGAAGAATGCAAGAAACGCGACATTCGTAAGATTTATCGTCTAGTAGAAGCAATAGATATTGTAGAGTCAACCGACATACATACTCATCCTGGGTTCCCCGATGACAAAACAATATGTCTTTCCTCTATGGATGACTATGAAAAGCAGCAATTCAAAGAATACTTGAACAACAATGTGATTATTGTAAGAACAATTCTTCCAAGTGATACAGATGTTGCTGCATACTTCGAAATAATGAACAATAGAGGAGAGCAACTGCAAGAACATGAAATCATCAAGGCATTAATGATGAAGGAACTAGATTCTAATCAACGCATGGTGTTCTCTTCAGTTTGGGATGCTTGTTCGCAGATGAGCATACCTCTTCAGCGAACGCTAAGAGAATATCGTCTTAACGGCCAATTCCCTCTATTTGGAACAAACTATGATAGTCTCAATACAAGTTATATCTTTGAATATAAAAATGATACGTCTGAATGTCGCACTCTGAGCATAGATGAAATTTTACTTTCATCAGACAGCAAAACAGACAATGTCAATAATGATAACGATACCGAAACGAAGTATGAGCCAATCATTGACTTTCCAAATTTCCTGATGCATATATTCAAACAAATTAATCGGGAAATCCAACTTAATTCCAACAATCTTTTGGATAGCTATGATAGAATCAAATCAAGCATTAGCTCAGTGGAGTTTCTTGAGCGTATGCTGAAAACTAGATGTCTATTCGACAGATATGTGATAAAGAGTCAAGGAGAAGGTGAAGAAGATGAGAACATTAAGTGGAAAATGCTCAAGCCATACTTGTTCACCTACAAAAAAGAGAATAACTTGAGATTCAAGAATACATTCTCTGGTGGCTATAATGAAGCGGAAGAAAATGAGCCGGAAAATGACATTCAAAAGAGGATTGTCATGCAACAATCAATGCTTCAAGTCACTTTCCGTAACAAGAAATACAAGAATTGGCTGTTTGATCTTCTGACTTGGCTTTACGACTATAATGTCGACAATGTAGATCCATGCAGTCTTTCCGCTTATTTGGATAAATGGATTCTTGATTATTATGACTCAAGTTTCGGATTTAGAATTCAAGCCGTTTGAGCATACTCTCTAAGTGCAGC
>ENA-OZLD01000164-OZLD01000164.1-human-gut-metagenome-genome-assembly--contig:-NODE-164-length-17026-cov-5.278122_pt1 | contig 17026 bp, 8 predicted proteins | sample MGYA00244834_ERZ653780 | MGnify/ENA primary metagenome ERZ653780 (study PRJEB26926, sample SAMN06164474) | human gut metagenome | biome: ENVO:00009003; feature: ENVO:2100002; material: ENVO:00002003...
TTTGAGTTTTGAGTAATGTTTTTTTTGTCACATCTAATTTACTCATTTTCCGTGACATACGGAAATACTCAAAGCCTTTTTTATACAATAAATTCAACCTCAAAGTCTAAATCCGAAACTTGAGTCTATATTGCTCTACCCAACGGTTTACGGAAAGTGAAGCGATGCACAAGACGGCATTGGCAATACGTGAACGCTTGGCGAAGGACAATCCACAGGCACACAAGCCGAACTTGGCACAATCATATAACAACTTGGCAGCTCTATATAGCGCCACCCAACGGTTCAAGGAAAGCGAAGCAATGTTCAAGTCGGCATTATTGATATATGAACGTTTGGCAAAGGAAAATCCACAGGCATACGAGCCAGACTTGGCACGATCCTATAACAGTCTGGCAGCTCTATATCGCAATACCCAGCGGTTTGCGGAAAGCGAAGCGATGCACAAGTCGGCAGTGGCGATATTTGAACGTTTGGCAAAGGACAATCCACAGGCATACGAGCCGGACTTGGCGCGTTCCTATAACAACCTGGCAAATCTATATTGCGACACCCAACGGTTCGAGGAATGCGAAGCGATGTTCGAGTCAGCATTGGCGATATATGAACGCTTGGCGAAGGATAATCCACAGGCATACGAGCCAGACTTGGCTGATTCATATTACATCTTGGCTATTCTATATAGCACTACCCAGCGGTTCAAGGAAAGCGAAGCGATGTACAACTCTGCAATAGCGATACATAAACGCTTGGCGAAGGACAATCCAAAGGCATACGAGCCGGTCTTGGCTTTTTCATATTTTAGCTTGGCAAATCTATATCGCGACACTCAACGGTTTGAGGAAAGCGAAGCGATGTACCTGACGGCATTGACGATTTATGAACGTCTGACGAAGGAAAATCCACAGGCATACAAGCCGGACTTGGCTGATTCATATTATAACCTGGCTATTCTATATTACACCACCGAGCGGTTTAAGGAAAGCGAAGCGATGCACAAGTCGGCAATAGCGATACGTAAACGCTTGGCGAAGGACAATCCAAAGGCATACGAGCCAGACTTGGCTGATTCATATTACAACTTGGCAATCCTATATTACACTATCGAGCGGTTTAATGAATGCGAAGCGATGTACCAGTCGGCAATAGCGATACGTAAACGCTTGGCGAAGGACAATCCACAGGTATATGAGCCGATCTTGGCACAATCATATAACAACTTGGCAGTTCTATATAGCGACACTCAACAGTTTGCGGAAAGCGAAGCGATGCACAAGTCGGCATTGGCGATACGTGAACGTTTGGTAAAGGACAATCCACTGGCATACGAGCCGGTCTTGGCTTTTTCATATAACAACTTGGCTATTCTGTATTACACTACCCATCTGTTCAAGGAAAGCGAAGCGATGTACAAGTCGGCATTGGCGATATATGAACGTCTGGCGAAGGACAATCCGCAGGCATACGAGCCAGTCTTGGCTGATTCATATTGTAACCTGGCTATTCTTTATTACGATACTCAACGGTTTAATGAAAGCGAAGATATGTATAACGCAGCATTGGCGATACGCGAACGCTTAGGCATAGAACAACCACGCTGATTCTCCCCCATCGCGTTGGAAAATAAGAATGTCCACGGCACCCAAATGGCACGGTGGACTTTTTGTCGATGGCAAGGCTTAACCCTTGTACGGAGCGTTTTACCACACACTCCGCATTCGCCATAATAGTGTGTGTGGGTTGCCGTTAATGATTATTAACAGGGTGTCGTGCAGTCATCTGCGGGTTATCCCTATCTTATTAAGGGGAGCCACAATGCGCATGGAACCACAATCATGGAAACAGAGGAGATCGTAAAGCGGACAAAGGCCAACGACGCTGCCGCTCTGGCAATGCTTGTCGAAGCCTATTCGCCCAAGGCGAGGGCGGTATGCTTCGGCATTACGCATGAGGACGAGAAGCTTCGGCTCGTGATGGCGCCTTCCACATTCAACAACATCATCATTCCCCGCTCCACATTCAACATCCAAAATTTCTTTAGTCTGCCTTTTTTTATATACATTTGCAACATAAACCCCACCGCATTATTAACCCACCTTCAAACCACCCTACGATGAGCCTATTCGATTTCTTCAAACGCAAGCAGGCGAAAGCCGACAAGATCACCAAGGTGTACGACAAGCCCCTGCCGGAACCAACCGTCAACCCCAAGGACGACCAACCCTCCGCCGCCCGCTACGATGAAGCGACGAGCGCCTGGGCACGCAAGATGATGGAGCTCGAGGACGAAACCGACCCGGATGTGCTCACCGAACTGGATCCCGATGCCGAGCGCGCCCGCGAGGTAAGGTTTTGGATCGACAATATGGCGCTCTGCGTGAAACACAACTTCGCGCCGGAGCAATATGATGTGGGCGGCATGCTCCATCAGCTCATCGAGGAAGAGGAGTATGAGCTGGCCCGCGAATTGCTCTTCTGCTGCATAGATGAGGTCCGCAATCGGCCTTCCACGCCGTGCATCGACGACATACTGGTCTACTTTGCCTGGATATGCTACAAGGATGGCGATGGCGACGATGAGGACGAAACCGACGACTGCGAGGACGAGGACGACTTGGAAGATGAGGAGAGCCAAGACGACTGCGACGAAACCGACGAGGATGAGGATTGCGACGAAATCGACGAAGACGACGAGTACGAAGATGACGACGAAATTGACGAAGACGATGAGTACGAAGATGACGAAGAAATCGACGAGGACGACGTGACATTCGAAACAGAATACCACAACCTGCGGTCGGCCCACGAGTTGGTGGTGGCCGTAAGCGACCATTTCACGCCCCATTGGCGCGACACGCACCTATGGCTGGCCTGCCTCTACAACGAGTGCTACGTAAACTACGACGATTACGAGATAGCCGATCTTCCGGGCAGTCACTCCCCCAATTGGTATGGCCAGCAGGCGTATCGCTATTTCTCGAAGGCCGCCGAGGAGGGCCAATACTTGGCCATGAACATGAAGGCCCTGTTCCTTGTGATGGGCCACCAGGTGAAACCCAACTACGACAAGGCTTACGATTGGTTCAAACGGAGCGAGGACCATTGCGACGAGTCGCTCCTCTGGTTGGGCCACATGCACTATTATGCGCAATACGGCCGCGAGAACAAGCGATGGGCCATCAGCTATTACATGCGTTACATCAAGCACCGCAAGTGGGAAGGAGAAGGCGCACGCTACATGGGCGCCAACTATGCCCAAGCCTCTTGCAACCTCGCCCACCTGTTGCTACACAACAACTCGAACGACGACGAGCATCGTGCCCGCCGCCTACTGGAGCGTGTGGCCTACTTCGGCTTCACCCTGGGCGACGCCCTCTACGGCCTCGTGCTCCTTGAAGGGCGTGGCGGCCCCACCGACACCTCCAAGGGTCTCCGGCTCTTGCGCAAAGCCGCCAACGCCGGCGACCCAATGGCTCAGCAAATGCTACGCTTCCACGGCTATTGATGTGCCCCCACGGAGCACCCACAGCAGGTGCGGGCTTATAGCAAAAAAGGACCAGGCCTGGGGAGGCTTGGTCCTTTTGGGTTTGGGTTGATTGGCGCTACGATATGCGCGGCGCCATCGTTGCTTTCTTAGGGTTTACTTGGCATAGAGCGCAACGATGGTTTCGTATTTCTCTTGCTTGCCGCTCGTTTGCTTCGGCTCACCGTTCTTCTTGGCGTAATCTACGAGTTGCTCGAGGTTGAGTTTCCCCTCTTCAAATTGCTTGCCCTCTCCTTGGTCGAAGCTGGCGTAGCGCTCCTTAAGCATGGTGGGCAGCTGGCTCTCGGTGAGTATGGCGGCGGCGTTCTCGAGGGCGCGGGCCATGGCGTCCATGCCCGAGATGTGGGCAATGAAGATGTCCTCCGGATCGGTGCTGTTGCGTCTCAACTTAGCGTCGAAGTTGGAACCGCCATTGCCGAGTCCACCGTTGCGTATGATTTGCATCATGGCCTGCGTGAGTTCATAGTTGTCGATGGGGAACTGGTCGGTGTCCCATCCGTTTTGCGCGTCGCCTCTGTTGGCGTCGATCGATCCGAGCATGCCGTTGTCTACAGCCACGGCGAGCTCATGCTCGAAAGTGTGTCCGGCGAGTGTGGCGTGGTTCACCTCGATGTTCACCTTGAAATCCTTGTCGAGGCCGTGTGCACGCAAGAATCCCACTACGGTTTCCACGTCGACGTCATACTGGTGCTTGGTGGGTTCCATAGGCTTCGGCTCAATGAGGAAGGTGCCCTCGAATCCCTTGGCGCGAGCGTAGTCGCGTGCCAAGGTGAGCATCTGTGCGAGATGCTGCTTTTCACGTTTCTGGTCGGTGTTGAGCAGCGACATGTAACCCTCGCGTCCACCCCAGAACACATAGTTGGCACCTCCAAGCTTGATGGTGGCGTCGATGGCGTTCTTGATCTGCACGGCGGCTCTCGCCACCACGCCAAAGTCGGGGTTGGTAGCGGCTCCATTCATGTAGCGCTTGTGGCTAAACACGTTGGCCGTTCCCCAAAGCAACTTGATGTTGGTTGCCTCCATCTTTTGGAGGGCATAATCGGTGATGGCCTTCATGTTGGCCTCATACTCGTCGATATCGTCGGCGGGATCGATGAGGTCCACATCGTGGAAGCAGAAATACTCAATGCCGAGCTTTTGCATGATTTCGAATCCGGCATCCATCTTATCCTTGGCTCTCTGCAGGGCGTTGTCGGCCTTGTCCCACTCGTAGCTTCGTGTGGCGCCACCAAACTGGTCGCCCGATGCCGGTCCCAGAGTGTGCCACCAGGCCATTGCAAACTTGAGCCAGTCTTTCATCTTCTTGCCCATCACCACCTTCTCTGGCTGGTAGTAATGAAAGGCCATTACATTCTTGCTTTCGGGGCCCTCAAATGGGATGACACCTATTTGGGGAAAAAACTCTTTTGCCATAATTGTTTTAAAATTAACTTAGTTTGTTGTTAAGTTTGTTGTCAAGTGCTTCTTTCCATCGCCCGTACGCTTCTTGGTACAGGCTTTCCTTGTTGGCCTCTGGTTCCACCACGTGTAGCTTCTTGAGCGTGGCGAAAGCCTCGTTGCTGTCTTTGTAAATGCCACATCCCATGCCAGCGCCCTTTGCCGCTCCCACGCTTCCGTCGGTTTGGTAGAGATTGATGGTTGCCCCGGTGGTGCTGGCAAGTGTTTGCCTGAAGAGCGGACTGAGGAACATGTTGGCGTTTCCGGCGTTAATCTTCTTGATGTTCATTCCCATGCCTCTCATAATCTCCATGCCATAGCAGAACGAGAACACGATTCCCTCCTGTGCTGCACGTATGATGTGGGAACGATTGTGCTTGTTGAAGTTGATTCCCTGTATGTCGCATCCCGTCTCCTGGTTTTCGAGCACACGCTCCGCTCCGTTGCCAAAGGGAATGATGGTCACGCCATCGCTTCCAATGGGTGCCATGCTGGCCAGTTGGTTCATCTCCGGATACGTCAGGTCGGGTGCCATATTGCGATGAATCCATGAGTTGAGACATCCTGTTCCATTTACACAGAGCAGCACGCCGAGCCTTGTGGTCGACGGTGTGTAGTTGACGTGCGCGAAGGTTCCCACCCTACTCTTCGGGTCGTAGTCGACCTTTCCCAGCACGCCATACACCACGCCCGATGTGCCGGCCGTGGCGGCAATCTCTCCGGGGTTGAGCACATTGAGCGAGAGCGCGTTGTTGGGCTGGTCGCCTGCCCTATAGGCGATGGGGGTTCCCTCGGCCAGCCCAGTCTCGGCGGCGGCCTGTGCCGTCACCCTGCCCTGTATGCCAAAGGTTGGTACCACATGGGGTATGAGGCTTTGGCTTATGCCGAACTCATCGAGCAACGGTTGCGACACCTTTCGCTCCTTGAAATCCCAGAATATGCCCTCCGATAGACCGCTGATGGTGGTGCATGGCTCTCCGCTCAACCTCATGGCGAGGTAGTCGCCAGGCAGCAGGATCTTGTAGATGCGCTCGAAGCATTGCGGCTCGTTGCTACGCACCCACGCCAACTTGGCCGCGGTAAAATTGCCGGGCGAGTTGAGCAGGTGGCTCAGGCAATAGTCGGCTCCGAGCCTGTCGAACGCTTGCTCTCCATAGCGAATGGCTCGCGAGTCGCACCAGATGATGCTGTCGCGCAACGGGTTGAGGTTGCGGTCTACGCATACCAGTCCGTGCATTTGGTAGGAAATGCCGATGGCCCTTATGTCAGAGCCCTTGCATGCCGTTTGGCCCATAATGGTGGCGAGGGCTCGCTTTGCGTTTTCCCACCACATGTTGGGGTCTTGCTCGGCCCATCCGGTCTTTACGGCCTTGATGGGCGCTTCGGTCTCGGGGTAGAAGGCTGATGCGGCGCACTGGCCACTATCGATATCGACGAGCGATGCCTTGACGCTGCTGCTCCCCACGTCGAAGCCCAATAGGTATTGTCGTGTCATGGTTGTTGTATGGTGTTATGTCTGAATGCGACGTTCTTTGCCTGTCTATTCGATTGTTTTAGCGATTGGTTGCTGCAAAGATAAATAGAAAAGAACTTAAAACAAAACAAACGAAAAAGAAAATAGCCCCCGTGCAAAATTTAACCGTAAGCCCCAACGCACAGGCACCATTGGCGCCTATTCGTTGGGGCTGAATAATGAATGATTGGATGGCTTATTTCACCACAATCTTCTTGCCGCGCACCACATAAATGCCCTTGGGCAGCACGGCGGCCGCGTTCGCTCCAGCTGTGAGCGTGGCCACGCGGCGACCTTGCAGGTCGTAGACGGCCATGGGCTGCGAAGCCGCGTCAACCACATGGATGCCGTTAGGAACGCTCATTGTGTCGACGCTGATGGTATCCGACATGAGCGACAGCCGATCGCCAAGATGCGCCTGCACGCTATAGCCGTAAACCTCATCGGGCGACAGGCCGGCCACCGTGTAGCTCAGCGTGGTTCCGTCGTCGGCCACACGGAAGGCGTCGCTGCCCGTCTCGGTGGTGGCGAAGGTCTGCTTCCACGTAAACTGGTCGAAGAGATACGACAGGTAAACATCGTCGAGCAGCACATAGCCACCCGTCTTGCCCTCAGCGCGTGTTAGCACGATGCGCAGGCTGTCGGCGCCGCCCACATAGACCTGTTCGGTACGCCATGCCTTCTCGTCGGACGCAAACTGCCACAGGTTGCTCCAAGCGCCATCGGCATACTTGTCGACATTCAGGATGAGGCCATCCGTACTCTCGAAGTGCCAAAAGCGCAGCGAGTCGATGCTGTTGCCCGGTATGGCCACCACGAGGTTGGCGCTATCGGCACGCAACCTGATGGCGGGTGCAGCCTCGCCAAAGGTCTTGTCGTTACGGCCCTGCTTGGCCGTAAGGCTCCATCCCTCAGGCAGGTTGGGCACAGATGTGGTAAAGTCGTCGAAGCCTGTGCCCATCTTGCCGTGCCCGTCGTGGGTGCGGGTAAACAGCGACACGTCGTAGCCGTCGGCCTCGGGCACCGCCTTCCAATGGGCCGTAAACGAGGTGCCCGTCACGTCGGTGGCGGCAAGCGCCTCGGGCTTCCACTCCTCCATCTGGCGCGGCAGGGTGGTAAACTCCACGCTCGCGGTGTCGGACGATACCGTGGAGAGCGTGGCCACCACACGGGCCGAATAGGTGGTCTCGGGCTCCAAGCCACGGAAGAGGGTGCTGCCCGGCGCTGCGGCCTTCACCGAGTCGACCTTGGTGCCGCCTTGGTAGAGCATCACGTCGTAAGTCTTGGCCAGGGGTGTCTCGCCCCACGCCACGCGGCCCGAGGTGCCCATGAGGCTATCCACCGTCACCTCGGGCGAAGGCAAGCGATAGGCCGAATTGGAGAGGATGAAAGAGGCATGGCCGTCGTCGGCCTCATCCACCCAGTCGAAGCCGAAGGTAGACCGTCCGCTCCAGTCGGTGAAGTTGAAGCTCCTCACGTCGCGGGCGCCGGGGAAGGGATCGGTCGGCAATCCGGTCGACGACATGGTGCGGCCCGCCTCCACAATATCCACATGCTGGTGGTTGGCGTCGGCGTTGGGCTGGTTTTTGTCCCACACGCTCTGGTCCTCGTCGATATGCCACACCAGAACGCCATGGCCGGGAAGGTATGTGTCCCACGATTTCTGCTGACGGTTCTCGATGAGGAAATACTCGCCCTTCTCATTGGGCACCGACACGCGGTAGCATTGTCCGTCATCGGTGTAAGGCGAGAGTGTCACGAGGCTGTCGGCCGTGGCCGTGAGCTCCACGGGCGTTTCCCATCCGAGGCTGTAGCGCTCGAAGGCCGAGTAGGTGGGCGGGCAGTTTTGGTCGTCGTTATACGAACCGCTCGCCATCAGGTCCCAGTTGCCCACGTTGTTGGTATAGCCCATGGAGGCTGTCGACCCATTGTTGTAGTGGTCGGCCAATCCCAGCACATGTCCAAACTCATGCACAAAGGTGCCAATGCCCACAGGCACATGCGACTGTCCGTTCACCTCCTGCGACACGGTGTAGCGGTCGATCTTCACGCCGTCCACAAGGAACGAGCGGTCGCGGCCCGTGCCCAGGTCGAGGTTGGAACTGTGGGGCCAGATGGTGCTGGTGTTGCCCGAGTCGGTCTGACCATAGCCCGCATAGATGCAGTAGACATTGTCGGCCGCACCATCCCCGTCGGTGTCGAAGGTGCTGAAGTCCACGTCATACTGACTGTTTACGAGGGGCACGGCCTCCTGTATCATCTTATAGGTCAGGGCCGAGCCGTTCGACCCAGCATAGTCGCTCGCCTTGCCGCTCACAGTTACCGGTCCGTAAACCTTAAACTGCGGGTCATACTGGTTCTTGGAGGCGAAGCGATAGTAATCGTAGGCCGATCCCTTTGCGCCATGTTCCGAGAATCCCTCCTCGTGGAAGAAGCGGTCGTAGTAGTCGACCGGGTCGGTCATCACGTTGTTGTCGGTGAATTTGGTGTCGGCAAACTGCACAAGAATCACCAACACATCATGCTTGCCCATGGTTGGCACATCGTTGATGCGCACCACGCGAGCGGGCGCCTTGGCTTGCAGCGTGGCCTTGCGGGCGTTGGCGACCTCAGCGCGTGTCTGGGTCCACTGGGTGGCAAACGCCTTCATCACCTTCTGCTTGTCGACCGAGGCCAGCAGTTTGCGGGCGTCGGCGGTGCGTAGGCCTTCCTCGGTAGCCGCCATGCCACTCGCCTTCAGTCCGTTGGCATCCTCCACGGCATACTCATAGTTGCGTGTCGAGATGTTGAAGATCAGCGGATAGCCATCGGCCGTGGTTGTCATGTGGCCATACTCGTCGCCCACAAGCTGAATGGTCAGCACAGAGCCGTCGGCCTGCTTCACTTTCATCTTACCTGGATAAGCGGGCACGGCTGAGAGGTTTGCAGGAGCAAGCAGCAGTAGGCCTGACGCAAGTACGCTGAAAACATGTTTTGTAAATTTCCTCATCGTTGTCTATTATTTGATTATTATTTTTCTAACTGAGCCGTTGTTGAACTTCACAATGTTGACGCCACGGCGCATCGCGCCAAGACGAGCGCCCTGCATGCCGTACACGGCCTGTATCGTAGCAGAGGAAGCCACCTCCGGTGTGCTGATGCCGTCCACCATATCGTTGCCCTCAAGCGCGCACCCCTCGGCGTTATACACCGTGCAGTTGGTGCAGTTGGTTTCATCGTAGTTGGCCACGAAGGCCACGATCTCCATGTTCTCGGGCTTCCAAGAGGCGTCGAGCGTGGTGGTGTAGGTGGCGTAGGGGGGGCGTCGGTCGAGAGGCTCACGGTGCCGTAGCCCGTGTGGTGGGCTATCATCACATAATGGTCCTCGTCCTTCATACATTCCTCTATGTTGGTTCTACCGGCAGGACAGTTGGAGCATTGCTGACCGGTAAACTCCTCGACGAGCACTTTGCGCCTCACGATCTCGCTGAGCACACGCAAGGGCGCACTCAGCGTGTTGTTGAAGGCATACTCGTCGACCTGCTGCCCATCGCAATAGCCCAGCGAGAGGTCGTCGGCCAAGGCCGGAACCATCGCAAGCAGGGCGAGGAGAAGGGTTGTTAATTTCCTTTTCATAGAGATTAAAATAAGGAGATTGGATCTTTACTGAAAAATGGGACCGTGAACCCCGCACGAAGGCGAGGTTCCGGTTCCATTGCCTATTGAGAATAAACCTTTCGATTACTTAACCACCACTTTCTTCACCTGGTGGAAGCCCGTGGCGGTGGCGCCGAAGAGGTAGATGCCCTGCGGGGCGTAGATTCTCACAACGTTCTTGCCAGCCTCGAGCGATCCGCTGTAGACCTCGGCACCCGCAACAGAGGTTACGGTGAGCGTAGCTGCCACAGGAGCGGTTACCTCGAAGGTGCCGTCTGCAATCTTGCTCACGCTGAAGCCATTGGTCGTGATGTCGTCCACACCCAGCGTACCGTCGCTGTTGAGCGTCTCGGTGAATGCGGCCTCTGAGGTGCCGCTCACGTAGGCGGCCTTCACAGCCCACAGATACTGCTTGCCGGGCTCCACGCTCTTCCAAGCATCGTCGACAAACGATGTGGCGTTGATAGGCGATGCGGTGAGTGCCGTCCAGCGGCTCTCGTCGTTCTCGTCGCCAGCGGCAACACGATACACGAGGTAACCCTTCACGGGATAAGCGTAGGCGAGGCGCAGATGATTGGCGGCAGCCTTGGCGGCCACGGCCTTCTTCATTGGACAGATGCCACCTGCGATGGCTGCCTCTCCACCGATTTTCTCGGCGGGAGCAATAGCGGGAGCAACGGCCGTCGAAGCCGACTCAGCCTTCTCGAGATAGGTGTGAACGAGAAGGTTGTAGTTGAATCCGCTCACAGCGCTTGCCAGGCTGGTCCACCCCTGGCCAAAATTGGCCCAGTCGGTCTTTCCTGTTACGACCGGACCGGCGTCGATGCCGAAGGGCGATCCAGAACCGTAGAAGGTGTATCCGATGAGCAGCGTCTCATCGCCGCTCACATGGTAAGGCGTGTTGAGAGCAACCTCGTTCCAAGCCGGTTTCTTTGCGTTTTCAACCTCTTGCGAGTAAACCTCCTCGAAGTTGTCGCCATTGGTCTTGCGCCAGATGTTCACCGTCCAGTGTGCACCATCGAGCACGGGGTTGTTGCTCGGATCGGAGGTAAAGAAGGCAATCTTGGTGATGTCGAGACCCTTCATGCCCTTCTCGACCTGGTCGGCGGGCGTGTAGAGCTGACCCACAGATCCTGTGCCGGTAGAGGTACCAAAGCCACCATAAGGTTCGTTGGTATCCCAGTAGGCCCATCCCTCCTTGGGCACATAAGAGCCCGGAGCAAGCCAGTTGATGTTAACCGAAGCATTGTCGGCGGCAGTCTGAACAGTCAGTCCCACAGGAGCGGGCTTCACTTCAGCAAGCTGGAAGGTGAGGGTATCGAAAGTGCTGACAATGTCGCTCACAACCTTCAGGGTGTCGTAGCCTTCCTTGACCACAGTGATCTCGTATCCATTGCCCTTCACCACTTCGGGAACTACAGCCATGCCGTCGCTGCCCACAACAGCCTTGTAGTTGAGCGAGCCAGCGTGGAGACGCACCACGGCGCCTGCAGCCGAGAGGTTGTTGTTGGTCTGAACCTTGGCGGTGAGCAGTGCCAGTGCGCCCTTGTTCATCACCTTGCCGAAGGTGGCAGCCGACTCCGTGTTGTCGAAGAACACGCTCTTCACGGCGTAGCGGTAGTCGGTGTTGTCGGCGAGGTCGTTCCAAGTGGCGTCTGTATAGTAGGTCGACGCGATCGGCGCGGCGTTCACCTTCGTCCAAGCGGCTACGTTGGCAGCGTCGTCGGCCTTCATGCGATAGAGGTTGTAGGCCACATCGCCCAGCTTAGCCTTTGCAGAATCGGGCGTGTCGGTGATGTGTGCGCGAATCATCCAGTTGCCAACGGTTTGCACAAAATACCAACCGTATCTGGTATTCATCTGATCCCAACCATACATGTAGCAACCACCCTCTGCAGGATAGCCATTATCGTCGACAGCCATGGGGTATTCGTCCGTCTTCGAAGTTACGGCATAGCCCACATAGTAGGTCTTTGACGGATCGATCTTGATCGGCTTTTCGAGTGTGAGGCCTGTCCATGTTCCCACCTCGTCCTCCGACACGGTGTAATCCTTACGGAACACCTGAACCGTGTGGTCGGCGTCGGGGCCTTCCCAGAGGAGCGGCGAATAGGTTGTGGCAGCATTGGCGTAAAACTCGATGCGGTCGATGTAGAAGTCGTTGTAAGCATAGGCTTCCATCTTGCTGGGCGCGATCATCTGTCCGCAGATGTACTCGGTGCCCGCATTGAGGCCAAAAGCGTTGCCAATCGTGTCATTGGACGCCGTGAGGTAAGCCGTGGCAGCGGCTGTGGGGGCCTCCCAGTTGAGTCGAGCCTCACTGATGTAATCGGTAGCGTTAAGCGTCTCAGGAGCCTTCGAATGGAAGGCGAGAGTCACGGTGTCGGCAGCATCCTTGGCAGACACGCTGATCTCCTTCGTGTAGTAGTCGTAGAGCGGCTTCAGCACAGAGAGCTTGTAGTTGGCGAAACGCACATTGCTGAACGTAGCCTTTCCACCTGCCACCTTGGCGCTGAGCACCTTGTTGCTGTCAGAGAGGCGCACAGTAGCCCCTTCGGCGTCGCCCATGTCGGCATTGACCGTGACGGTGAGTGTGCCATAACGGCCCTTGTCTACACCATCGGTGAATGTGGCATCGCTAAGCACGCCATCGCCCCAAGTGTTTGGATTGCCATAGAACGAGCGCACGGCATAGCGATAAGGCTTGTTCTCGAGCGAATCCCAAGCTGCATCGGTGTAGCTAAGAGTAGTCACAGGCTCACTGTTGAGCAGTGTCCAGTTCCATGTCTGCGATTCCTGCCCCGGCTCAAGGCGATAAACATTGTATCCCTTGATCTTATTGATGGCCTCAGCCTTGGCGGGAGCTAGCGGGCGAACGGCTGCAGAGAGCATCTTAACACCATAGTGTGTGGCCAGTGCTGCAGGAGCCTCCGTGAGCAGACGTGCAGGCACTGAGTCGAGAGGGATGACATTGTAAGCGCTTGCCACCTTGGCCTCACTCTGTGGGGCAGTGGCCCAAGCCACCTCGCGAGCGTTGTTGTCGTTACCCAGCACGGCCTTGATGGCCCAGTTGTAGTTCATCGAAGATAGCTGTTCGCGCGCCGTCGACCACTTGTTCATGGTGAGGTCGAAGAGGCAGTCGCCACCGTCGGCGACAGGACCGGCATCGAATCCGACAGGATAAGCGCCTACGTTTGACTCCACGGTGTAACCCACGACGAGGCTCTTCTCCGTATCAACCTTGATGGGTTGAGAGAGATCGACGGTAACCCATGCGCCATACTTCTCTGGCGTAAACTTCTGAGCGTACACACGCTCCTCGTTGCCCTCCTCACCTTGCCAGATGGCCAGTTCGAAGGTAGACGAAGCCATAGGCACAAGCTTGACGGCCTTGATGTAATAGAGACTGTCTACTCCAAGAGTCTTCAGTTCGGCAGAGGTGTATCTGTGGCCGATGTACATATTGTAAGCACCGCCAAACTGCCCCACCACCTTGTCAGAAGTCTTGGTGAGCGTAATGTTCTCGATCGGCTTCTGCCATGTAACGACGGCCTTGTTGCCCTCATCGACGGCTTCGGCGCTATAAGGCGCAGCCGTGGTCGGGGTCAGGTTAATGTCGAATGTGGCAGTGCTGTCGTCGGCGCTATCAAAGGTGACGGGATAGCCGCCATAATAGTCGTACACCTCATAGCCAGGAGCCGTCACCTTGATGGTGTAGTTCTTCTGGGCATACACACCGCTGAGAGAGTAGCCGCCCTCGGCATCGGTGGTAGTGGTGAGATCGTTGTCGCCCGAGATGGCAATGGTTGCACCCAGCACCGGTGTGGCATTGTCGGTGGCACTGGTTACCTTACCCGACAAACGCACCACGGCACACTTCTTCATCGTGATGTTGAGCGTAGTGGTGTCGCCTTCTGCAATCGTGGCATAATCGCTGAAATCGCTGTAGGCCTTGGCCGTGGCTGAAATCTGCGTGCCATAGGTCTGAGCCGGGAAATACTTGATGAAGTACTTACCCTCGGCATCGGTCGTGGTCTTGATGTTTTTGAATCCACTGTACTCGCCGCCCGACACCGTAGCACCCTTCACGGGATTGCCTTCCGCATCGGTGACGGTACCTGTGAGCGAACCGCAATTAGACGGGTTGAAGAAGAATGTGGCGTTGGGCACGTAACTGAAGTAGCTGCCCACTTCATTATTGAGAGCATTCAAATCGGGTGCAGGAGCCATAGAAAGACTAACATAGGTACGAGAGGCACCCCATCCATATTCGGAGACGTAAGCGCCCATGCCGCCACCTTCCTGCGAGAAGAGCGTCCCGTCCTCAGGACCCACCACAAGCACAGCCAGGTTGCCACCAGTGTAGCAGAACGGCTCGCTGAAAGGAATGGTGAGGTCGTAAACGCCGGTCTTCAGGTCGATGTTGCCATCAAACACTTTGGTCATCGATGTAGGCTGAATCCAACCCGTGTTGAGATCGGGCTGGTCGGTGTTGGCCACAAAAATTTTGAACGGAACGTTGAGGAAGTCGCGCTCCATACCCATACGCACCTTGAACGACAGTGAGTCGATGTTTCCGGCCATGCCTTGGAAATCTTCGGCCTTGTAAACACTTTCGCTGACGATGCGCCCATAGTACTTGAAAGGCACATTTTCTGACACATCAGATGAGGTGCCGATGGTCACGGCGCGCAGCCCCTCACCCTGCACATTGAGGTAAACGGGCACTGTCTCATCGTCGTTGGCACACTCGTCGCCACTCATGAGCACCTTACCGCGAACGGCAAAGGTACCTTCCACATCGGGCACGGTCCATGCAATGTTGGCGGTACCGGTAGCGCCGGCAGCAAGCGGGCGTCGCACGGTCGACGAGCCCAGCACGTTGTTGTCGTTGTCGAGCAACTGCACGGTGAACGACTTGGCGCTCGTGGTGCCACGGTTGGTATACACCACGCCGGTGCTAATCTTATCGCCAGCGGAGGGTGTGTTGTTGAGATTGCGCACACTTGTGGCCTCGAGGTTGTTGTCGAGCAACTCCTCGATGCGGAAGTCGTCGAAGTAAACATAGTTCGACTCCGTGTCGTGGAGCCACCAAGCGAGATAGTAACGTCCCGACTTGCTCACCTCGAAGGTTTCTTCGATCTGGGCATACGAGCCACCCGAAGAAACTCCGCTGTAGCTGTGGATCGTGTTGGTCTGGGCAGCCTGAGCAGCCTCAGTGCCATAGGTGATGTCGAGCGAGAATGTGTAATTAGGAGTGTTGCTAACTACGCACGACACCTTATATTTCTTTCCAGCAACAAGTTCCACAGGAGGAGCATAAAGCGTCTCATCCTTGGTTTTGTCAACATTCTGCCCAACGAAGTGCCAACCAATGGCCGACGGACTGTCATAGCCATTAGAATGGTCGACTGCAAGTGTGCTGCCATCTGCATTGTTGTCCACTATCTGCCAAGCGGCATAGGTCTTACTGTCTTCCCAATTTTGCACAACGGGCAATGAGGCAACATTTCCAGCCAGGAAACTGCTTGAAACGGCGGTGCCACCGAGGCCAGCGTTGGTGCGCGTGGTCACCTCGTAGTAGTAGTTGCCGTAGTTGTCGAGGTCGTCGTCTTCAAATTCGTTTGTCGTGAGATTGTTTGCCAGCACCTTGTTGCCCGGTTGGCGAACCACACGATAGGAAATGCCTGAGGCATCAAACCAACCGCCCTTCATGCCGAAATGCGGCGTGTCCCAGTCGAGGGTTACAATCTCGGCGTCGGCGTCGTAGTCGACCGAGAGGTTCTCGGGTGCGCCTGCCTTGTCGACACCAATATAAGTATTCAGCGTGGCGGCGTCGCCGTCGCCCGTAGAGTTGCCCACGAGCACGCTATAGGTATGCTTGCCCGGTGTGGGATTGGGATCGGTCCACTCCATCTGAGCACCCGGCAGCACATTGTCGGTGATGACAACGGAGTCTTTTCCGTCCTTGAAGATCTTCGCATAGTTGAGGAAGTCGAGCTGTTCGCCCTTCTTGCTTCGTGTCGGGTTTTTCCATTTGAGCGACATGGAAGTGGCTCCATTCTCACCCGGCACCTGCGTAAGTGCCATGGGAGCGGTAGGCAGCGCATTGTTGCTCACGGCTTCCACCTTTACATTGTCGATCGCGGCCGAATAGCGCAAAGCCGTACCATTTTCGCGATACGGCGTGTTGTCGCAGAAGGCGAGGTAATAGGTGCCATCGGCTTGTATCTCCACATCGGCACGGAAATTGTCGGTGGTAGAGGCGTCCTTCACGATGTCGAGCACCTTGATGCGGCCCGCCACAGTGTCGGTGGGCGACGTGAGCAGGTAGACGTGGTGAACAGGCGCAAACCAACTCTGGAACCAGAACGACACGCGGTAGGTCATGCCTTCCTTGAGGCTCAACGCCGGAGAGATGAGCCACGTGTTGAGGCCCACGCCATGGTTTTGATACACCGTTGCACAGCCCTTATAATCGGGGCCGCCCCACTCGTAGCGCTGCCAAACATCCTGATCGTTGGCAGAGAGCCACGTCTGGTTGTTGATCTGCGACCAATCTTTCCACGACACCGTGTCGTTGAAATTCTCATTGTAGGGGATGCTCTTCGCTTCCGCCTTCAATGGAGCGGACTTTGCTATCGGCTGGTGTGGAGACGCCAATAGCCGCTTTTGCACTTCCAACCCATCCTGGGCCGAGAGCGAAAGCGGCAAGGCTCCCAAAAGCGTGAATAGCAAAGCCAAGAAATACATTCTCCTTCTCATACGCTTAATGATTAATAATTGTTGTTACGACTTGTGAGAATCACGCTGCAAAGATAAAGTGAAACCTAATCGAAATCTGTCTTTTTGTCACCGCATTATCTGTCTCTTATACACATCTCCGAGCCCACGAG
>ENA-OZLD01000180-OZLD01000180.1-human-gut-metagenome-genome-assembly--contig:-NODE-180-length-16313-cov-13.790565_pt1 | contig 16313 bp, 11 predicted proteins | sample MGYA00244834_ERZ653780 | MGnify/ENA primary metagenome ERZ653780 (study PRJEB26926, sample SAMN06164474) | human gut metagenome | biome: ENVO:00009003; feature: ENVO:2100002; material: ENVO:00002003...
TTTTTGTGAAAAGCATGACTCGCTTCAATTCCTTTTCTTTCGACGATGTGGATTATACCTATTGCCGACAAACAAAGGAAATCGTTGGTATGATGACACCCAAGGGAAACCCTTATGTGCGAGTAACGGATGTGGAGAGTACGTTGTTGGATTGCTTTGACCGTATCGACCGAGCTGGGGGTATTGAGGAATTGCTGCATTGCATGGAGGGTATCGTCTTGCTCAATGAGGAAAGGCTCATCGATTATCTCGCAAGGTACGACAAGGCATTCCTGTACCAGAAGACAGGCTATCTGTTGGAGCGAATCAAGGAACAAGCCAACATCTCAGAATCCCTCTTGGAGCTGTGCCGAGCCAAGGGAACCAAAAGCGTCAAGTGGTTGACTAACAACGAAGAGTCGGATACATTTGTAAATAAATGGCGCATGTATGTGCCGCAAGAACTAACATCAAAGGAAGAATATGAACTCATATAACAAACAAGCTCTTGACATCATCGCCAAGGAGCAAGGCTTTATTCGCGACAACCTCGAAAAGGTGATGCGACTGGTGGAGATACTCAACTATTTCCATGACAGTCCTTTGCTGTCTAAATCTGCTGTTCGAAGACAAAGAGATGGTCAATAGAATCAAATTTCATCCAATGGCTTTGTGGAAGACAAGGAGTCGTTGAATGTTTTTTCTGTAAATTTTGAAAAAAGTTGTTGTTTTGCTTAGTTTTTTGCTTGGCTCAACTGTATAGATAGTGTATGAAACAGGAAAAGGACATAGAAAGAATGTTTCGTCAGCATTACGAGAAGATGTACAATCTGGCCAGAAGCATCCTCTCCGATGACGATGAAAGCAAGGATGTAGTGAGCGAAGTTCTTACCACGATTCTTGCCGATGATGTAGTCCTGATGCCTGAGAGTGAGGAAGGATTCCTGATGAGGAGCGTCCGCAACCGCTGTCTCAACCTGATAGCCCATAAGAGCGTGAAGGAAAGGGTAACGAAGCTGCTGCTGGATGATGTCGACGTGATTCTCTCGGAAAACGGAAGTGGATGGAACTTTAAGAGTGGAGTAAGTTATGAAGAAGATTGTTTTTAACTTAATGTTGTTGATGATAAGCATGGGAATGTCTGCCCAACGCATTACCCGACAATATAATAATGTGTCATTCTCTGCGGCATTGAAGGATTTGAATGCCAAACAGGATAAGTTTGTCATCAACTTTGTGTATGACGAGTTGGAGGATTTCAAGGTGACGAAGAGCATCAAAAATGAAAGTGTTCCAGATGCCATCATGAACTTGATAGGCTTTTATCCTATCAAGATGAAACAAGTGGATAATGTTATTATCGTTGAATGTATCCAAAAGGCTTCTAACAGAATGATGGGACGCATCGTGGACACTCATCATCAACCTGTCGATTTCGCCAATGTTTCACTTCTGAATGTCAATGACTCTTCGTTTATTACTGGTGGTGTGACCAATGAAAACGGACAATTTGTAATACCTTGCAATGCTCAAAAGGCTATTGTAAAAGTAACATGTGTAGGATATAACACTTATCGCAATATCTTTAGTACTGGCAAAATAGGTACAATAGCCTTAAGCGAAGCTACGCTAAATCTACAAAAAGTAGTCGTGAAAGGTCATCGGAAGATTTATAAGTCAGACGGAACAAAGCTTATCGTGGATGTTCAGAAATCTGTATTAAGCGATTTTGGAAGTGCCGATGATGTTGTTGCGCAATTACCAACAGTGTCAGGTAGCGATGGCAGCTATTCTGTCTTTGGACGGGGAATTGCAGATGTATATATCAACAATCGTAAGATGAGGGACAAAAGTGAGTTGAGCCGCTTGAATTCCAAGGATATTTCTACGATAGAGGTAATCAACAATCCTGGGGTAGAGTATGATGCTGACACCCACGCTGTCATTAAAATCAACTTGAAACATAAGGTTGATGGAGGATTAGGCATCAGAACTTCTGTATTTGACAGCCAAGGCAGAAAAAACTCTGATTCGGAACAGGTGCAGCTCACTTACGATACCGAGAACATAAATGGATTCCTTTCTTTTACCAATTCAAGCAGTAGATATAAAACAGATCAAACCAATAAGGAACAGACTTTGGCTGATCATTCTGTCTGGAATATGGAAAGTGATATGCCTAAATGGAATTCCAATTATTATAATCAAACCATTAACGGAGGTATCAGTGCAGAATTGGCAAAAAATCATATCATTGGCGCAAGTTTGTCATACTCCAAGGAAACGGACAAGTGGGGAGAACATTCTGCCAGCCAAATGGTTCATGACAATCTTCTGTTTGAAGATTTATCCTCTAACATCCATTCTCATGCAAACTATGATCAATGGGTAGGAAACATCTTCTACGATGGAAAATTCTCCCAAAAATGGAAAATGACGTTGAATGCTGATTATGTTAACAGAAAAGCTGCAGATAGCCGTCTTAATCAAGAGTCTGGAAGCATGACGGATGCGCATGAGGTGAAATATGAAAATGAGACTACTCACGATATCTATGCAGGGAATATGAAAATCAATTATCAAGCCAACAAAAACTTGACTTTTAACATAGGTGCTGATGCAAGTTATGTGGAAGAAGAAAAAGATTATCAGAGCCTTGAAAACGAGAAGTCAAGCGCAACGAGTCGTCTTCATGCAGAAGAAACAAAACTCGCCGCCTTTGCCGGATGCAATGTATCTATCGCCAAATTGTCTGCCCAACTGGGAATGCGATTTGAGTCATTTCGTATGCTGTATCGTGATGCCATCTCCCAAAATAGCTTGGTGGATAAGACTTATCGTCATTTTTATCCTTTCTTCTCATTGTCTTTGCCTGTAAAGAATGTCGAAATGGGATTAAGTATGACAACCAAGGTAAAACGTCCAAGCTATTACGAACTTAGAAACAGCGAAGAATATTTTAACCGTTATTCCATTGAGGCAGGTAATCCATGGCTACTTCCACAATATACGACAGATATATCCTATTCGTTGCAATGGCATCAATTGCGTTTCTCAGTCGATTATCAAAGGATAAAAGATTACATCATCTCAACGAATATCATTCAGCAGGCAGCCCCATTGGTGGCAATGTCAAAGCCAGAGAATTTTCCACATTATTCTGCAGTAAATGCAAGTTTGGCTTATCATACGAATGTGGGTGTTTGGGAACCATATTTCAACCTTAACATGATGCGAACTTATATGTCACTCTACAATACGGATGGAAGCAAAATCAAGAATGACAAGCCTTATATATCAATGTCGTTCAACAGCTATTTCAACTTGCGCCACCATTGGATGCCTTACGTACTGCTAAGTTACAATTCTGATGGAAACATGAGGGAATATCTGGTTAAACAGGCATTATGGTTTAGCCTAGGAGTAACCAAGCATTTTGCTGACAATGCATGGTTGGTAAGGCTGAGTCTTAACAATATCCTCGGCACAAAAGAACGAGAGATAAGATATGCCTCAGATTACATATTCGACAAAAGCAGTTTCAAGGACGGTCGCCGCATCAGCCTCTTGGTAAGATATACATTCAAAGACAAAAAACGCTATAAGGGCGAAAGTGCTGCAAGTGAAGAAATAGATAGACTATAAACTCTCTCAATACATGATTCCGCAACAAAGCGGAAAAATAAAATTCTGTGTGATGAAGTTTGCCAATATTTTTCTAATGGGTAAACTTAATCCACAGAATTTCTTTTAGAGATTCTCTAGTTAAAAAATATATATTTCTTTGTGTGTCACATAAATTATTGTATTTTTGCAGACAAAAAGAGTTGTTTGACAAGCAAACGTATCCAATTTGCAGAATTTAGCACTGTTGCCAAATCATTACCTCAATTGAGGTGAAACACTCATAAATCGCTCATTTTAAGCTGTTCTGAATATTTGGGCAGATTTTCCCATAAAACACATTATGAATCTTTTGTAAGTTTTCAGGAGTGTAACCACACTCCTGAAAACTTACAGTCTTGTATTTATCATTGCATGTTCATTTGCTTTTGGCACTAGTTCTTAACAGTAAGATTCTGGGTCTTTACCTCTTTACTGTTTCCTCCCACCATAATCTGGAAGTCGCCAGGTTCAATCACATGCTTTAATTCAGCGTTATAGAATTTGAGCATTTCAGGAGTGATGTCGAAGCTGATTTCCCTGCTTTCTCCTGCAGCCAGATGGATGCGCTGGAAACCTTTCAGTTCCTTGACAGGGCGAGAGATGCTGGCAACCATATCACGGATATAGAGCTGAACTACCTCGTCGGCATCACGGCTGCCCGTATTCTTTACGTTGATGGTGGCTGTAATCTTCCAGTCATCCATATTGACTTCATGGCTGCTCAGCTTCAAATCGCCATACTCGAAAGTGGTGTAGCTCAATCCATAGCCGAATGGATAGAGAGGACCATTGCTTACATCCAGACAGTTGCTGGCAAACTTGGCAAATTTCTGATTGTCATCAGGTACTGGTCTTCCCGTATTCTGATGATTGTAGTAGAGAGGCTCCTGTCCGGTTGTCTTTGGCATGGAAGTGGTGAGCTTACCTGATGGAACCTTGTCGCCGAAGATGACATCGCAAAGTGCATCTCCCACTTCAGAACCACCAAACCATACGTTCATGATGGCAGGAATGTGTTCATTCTCCCATGACAAAACCGTAGGGCGACCGGCAAAGTTGAGTAATACGACAGGTTTTCCCGTCTTTGCGAGTTCTGCCAGAAGTTCTTGCTGCACATCAGGCATTTCCAGATTAGTGCGGCTTGCGCATTCACCGCTCATGTCGGCAGTTTCGCCCATGGCGCATACTATCACATCTGCTTCCTTTGCTATCTGCAGTGCCTCATTCTTCATCTTTACCTCATCTCCCCAGGCAATAGACTTGCCCTGTTCGCCGTTCTTCTGAAGTTCCCTATCGCGCCAGATATTGCTGCCCTGTGCATATAATAAGGTGGCTTTGCCATCGAGCGCTTTCTCCATGGCTTCCTTGATAGTAGAATATTTCTCTGGAGCCTGAGCTACACTCCATGTGCCGGCAATATTGTTGCGGGTATCTGCAAGAGGACCAATCAGCGCTATCTTTCCCTGCTTCTTCAGAGGAAGAAGATTTCCTTCATTTTTCAGAAGCACGAAGGTCTCGGCTGCTACGTCGCGAGCTATCTGTCGGTTTTCGGCAGAGTAGATGTCGGTCTTGTTTCGCTTGGCGTTGCAATAACGGTAAGGATTGCTGAACAATCCCAGTTTGTATTTTGCCTCGAGGATGCGGCGGCAGGCAGTGTTGATGTCTTCCTCCGTCACCTTGCCCTCTGCCACGCTTTGTGCCAGATGCTTGACGAAGGCATTGGAGCACATATCCATATCCGTACCAGCCAGGAGTGCCTGTTCTGATGCTTCTTTCAGATCCTTGGCAGTGCCGTGGTTCAGAATCTCGGCGATAGATGCATAATCTGTTACGAGAAAGCCCTTGAATCCCCATTGTTTTCTCAAGACATCGGTCATCATCCAGTGGTTGGCGGTGGCAGGGGTATAATCTATCAGGTTGAACGAAGACATTACGCTGCCTACGCCAGCCTTTACCACGGCTTCGTAAGGAGGCAGGTATTGGTTCATCATGCGTATGCGACTCATATCCACGGTGTTGTATTCCTTTCCGCTCTCCACGGCTCCGTAGAGGGCAAAGTGCTTGAGGCACGCCATGATTCTATCGGCTCTCAATATCTCCTCTGTGCGCATGTCGGCGCCCTGGTAACCCTGTGTGAGTGCGGCACCCATCACGCCGCTCAGGTAAGGATCCTCTCCGTTACCCTCGCTGATTCGTCCCCATCGGGCATCGAGTGCAATATCTACCATGGGCGAGTAAGTCCAGTTGATTCCTGCAGCACTGGCTTCCTTTGCCGATACTTCGCCTACCTTCTTCATCGCTTCTGTATCCCAGGAGCAGGAGAGGGCGAGGGGGATAGGGAACATGGTCTCGTAGCCGTGGATTACGTCCATGCCCACCAGCAGCGGAATGCCCAGACGGCTGTTCTTGATGGCGATGTCCTGGAGAGCCTTGATTTTGTCGAGTCCCTTGATGTTGAATACGCCGCCCATGTTGCCTTTTGCAATGTCGCCACCTACCTGGGTGTCCAGGGCTCCACCGGTAGTGATATCGCCAGCCACCATCAGGTTGAGCTGACCGATTTTCTCCTGCAGAGTCATCTTTGCCATCAGCTGGTCGATATACTCCTTCATCGGCAGGATTTTACCTTTTTGAGTTGTTGTAGCAACTTTCTTCTTGCTGGCGGGTGTATGGGCGATGGCAGGAACCATCAGCGAGCCAGCCAGCAGAAATGATAGTGATATGAATGCTGTTCTCATATTTACGATGTTTTTGTTATGTATTAACTCCACTCATTTTATTTCAGTTCAAACGCCTTTTTGAGTTTCAGCTGATCGGAAGCATTTCCGACGAGTGCCTCAAACTTGCCTGCTTCTGCCTTCCAGGATGCAGCTGTTTCATCATAGAAGCTGAGTGCCTGCTTATTGATGGTGATGTTTACATCCTTGCTCTCTCCCGGCTGCAGGTAAACCTTCTGGAATCCCTTCAGCTCCTTGTAAGGGCGATCGACAGAAGCCTTTACATCATGGATATAGAGCTGGATGGTTTCTGCACCGGCACGTTTGCCAGTGTTCTTTACATTCACGGTAAAGGTGATAGAGTCATTCTGATTCATCAGATTCTTATCACTGCGAAGATTAGAGATGGCAAACTGAGTGTAGCTCAATCCATGTCCAAAGGCGAATGCTGGCTTGATGTTTTTCTTATCAGTCCAACGGTAACCTACGTAGATGCCTTCCTTATACTCCTCATCAATGATGTTGCCCTCAGTCTTGGCTCCACCTTCCTTGCGCCAGGTGCCCGGATAGGTGTTTAATGCGTGGGCACCCACTTCCTGCAATGAGTTTACCCATGTGAATGGTAATTTGCCGCTAGGATTCTTGTCGCCGGTGAGGATAGAAGCCAGAGCTTCACCGCTTTCGCTACCGATATACCATCCCTGAATGATGCCAGCCACTTTTTCTTTCCAAGGCATAGCCACAGCATTACCTGAGATATTCACATAGATGAAGTTCTTGTTGGCTTTAGCCAAAGCCTCGATGAGCTTGTCTTGAGCGTATGGCAATTCAAGCTGTTTGCGGTCGTGACCTTCGCAATCCTGATAATCACTCTTGTTCAAGCCGCCAAACATCACCACGTAATCAGCATGCTTGGCTTTTTCTACGGCTTCGGCTATCAGCTCAGCCTCGCTGCGTTTGTCATCCAGATTCTGTCCGGTAGTTACGCCATTGTAATTTCCGCTTACATCGCCTACATAACCTCGGGCAAACTCCACTTCCACATTATCTTTTTCCAGTCGAGATTTTAATCCGTCGAGTGGCGAAATCTCCCGCTGTACCTTGAGAGAAGAGCTGCCTCCACCCACGGTCATCATCTTCACGGCATTTTCTCCTACTACCAAAACACGTTGTGCTTTCTGGGTATTGATAGGAAGCACATGGTTCTTGTTCTGGAGCAGTACGATGCCTTCTTCGGCAATCTGTCTGGCTGCTGCATAGTGGCTGTCAGAACAGAGGAAACCATGAGGACGGTTCGGATTCATGGTGGTGCGATAGAAGAGGCGCAATACGCGGCGCACCTTTTCATCCAATTCCTTGGTGGTGTATTTACCTTCCTGGATACCTTTTATATATGGTACGGCAAGGTAGTAATTATCGTAGGCATTGCTGGCACCCATGGTCAATCCGTTCGTCCATGTGCCGAACTCTATGTCGAGCCCGTTCTTCACGGCTTGGTCAGTATCGTGTGCGCCTCCCCAGTCGCTTACCACTACGCCGTCATATTTCCAGTCGCCCTTCAGAATCTTGTTCAGAGTCCACTGGTTATGGCAGTTGTGTTCGTTCTTGTAGAGATTGTATGCACCCATGATTCCCCAAGTCTTTCCTTTCTCTACAGCAGCCTTGAAGGCTGGGAGATAGATTTCATGGAGGGCACGGTCGCTCACGATGACGTTTACCTGATGACGGTATTCCTCGTCGTTATTGAGGCAATAATGTTTCACGCAGGCTGATACTCCCTTATACTGTAATCCTTGGATATAAGGTACAACCATGATGCTTGCCAGGTAAGGATCTTCACCCATATATTCGAAGTTGCGTCCGTTCAATGGGGTGCGATAGATGTTCACGCCAGGACCTAGAATCATGTCTTTTCCTCGATACAAAGCCTCTTCGCCTAATGATTCTCCATAGATTCTGCTCATCTGTGGGTTCCAGGATGCTGCCAGGCAGGTGAGGGCAGGGAAGGCAACGCAGGAGTCATTGGTTTGGCCAGCCTGCTCCCATTCGTCCCACAATACATCAGGGCGAACACCATGAGGACCGTCATCTGTCCAGAAGTCAGGAAATCCCAAACGGGGAATTCCTGCAGAAGAAAACTTACTCTGTGCATGAATGATGCGAATCTTTTCTTGCAGCGTCATTCGGGCAATGGCATCGTCGATGCGTTGCTCTACAGGTTTGGTGTTGTCGAGATATACAGGCAACTGACCAGTTTGTTGTGCGCTGGAGGTGGCTATAGCCGCCATCGACAGTGCGCAGGATAGAATGAAGTGTTTCATGTTTCTTGTGAATATTATTTCTTATGAATATTAAATTGTTAGTTATGAAAATGCATATCTGTCATTTTCGGTTGCAAAGTTACTAAATAATAAGGTATAAACCGAGTGCTTGCAAAGAAAAAGTGGAAAAATATCATTGGTGATTTTTATAAGTGCTTGATAAAAAGTGAGGTATGAAAAATAGAAATGTGGCTAAAAGTGGAAGAAAATGAAAATGAAGAATGCGCTGTAGAAATAATTGATGGGTGTCTATGCTGAAGATGAGGATGCTCTCAATTCGCTGTACGCTGGAGAAATTGCAGCCAAATGCGCAGCCGGGTGATGAGGTAACTTACAATGGCCATTATCAGAATACGGGTATCTTCCTCTTGAAGTATTTGGGCCGCCCAGATGGAGGAAAGGTACTCAACAAGACAAAGACTGCATACGATGTGCTTGGTGTACCTGAGCGTATCCAGTGGACGGAAAGCAAGAAATACTTGCCAATCCCTCAGGATGAAATAGAGGCTGCTAAGGGTACTTTAAAGCAGAATGAATATTAATAGTCTGTTCTCCTAGTAATAAGTTATGTTCGGCACTGCTGAACCTATGTTCAACACTGCTGAACTTATGTTTAACACTGCTGAACTTATGTTCAACACTGCTGAACATAGATTTCTTCGTAGTTTAAAAACTTTTATTCCTAGGAATAAGTGATAATATAAACAAGAGTGTGAGTTTTCTCGGATAGAAGACTCACACTCTTTTTTTTATGTCATTACTCTGCATTCATATATTACTCTGCTTTCAGTCCCATAGACTTGATATATCCAGCTTGAGGCATGCAATTCTGAAACTTGGCATTCTCAATGTTCTGTAATAAGCCCCTTTCTAGATTTGATATTCTTGAGTGGATCTTATGCGATTATCATACAGAGCTTGAGTACGTTCTCCTCGAAGTGCTCCTTGTCTATGGCATTGTTCTTGAGTATGGAACGATAGTTATATACAGTTTGTGGTGAATAAGACAAGATGCCGGCTATCTTGGAACTTTCGGTGATGCCTAGTCTTAACAGAGCGCACACACGTAGGATAGGGGGCATTTCTCCGTTCTCTTTCAGTTGGATGTGTGCCGATTCTGTGAGTTGCTGGTTCAGCTCGCTTACAAAAGTTGGGTACAGAGATAGGAAAGCTTTGTCGAATTCCGTCAGAAACTCCTTGTTCTCTTTCTCTGTATTGGTTGAGGAAGAAAGAAGACTCAGAAGTTCCTTGCTTTGGTTGGCTTTTATCTTTCTTACTGCCAAGGTGCGCAGTTTGCTGTTTCTCTCTATATTCTTATAACATAGGTCAATATACACCTTTACCAGTCTTTCGCGCTTCTGGTTGGTATCCTTCAGTTCGTCGTTGATGAGATGCAACTGTCCATTGAGAATTTCCATTTTTGCGGATGTTGCTGAGATTTCATCTTTCTTTTGTTTCAGCAGCCTATTCTTCTTGCGGATGAACAGGCTGCTAATACCTACTCCAAGTAGGAGCAGGATAATGACCAATAGGGCGATGTTGAGCAATCTGTTGGTTGTTTTGATGTCATCTGTATAGGCATTGGTAATCAATTGTAATTTGGATGAAATCTCAATGCGTCGCAACCGGTTGTTGTATGCATAAGCATCTTCCAGGGATAGATTGATGTATTCCTGGGCTTTTTTCAGACTTCTTGTCTTATGTTTGTAGATGAAGAGTGCGATGTCCTGTAGGGCTACGTTTTCTTTTGTTGCAGAAGTGACGTCTGAGATGGCTGCAATCAGGAGGTAATGCTCCATTAGCTCTAGGTTGTTGGCTTTCTGATAGATCTCAGAAAGCGCAAAGGCGGTCATGGCATGCAGACGGCTGTTGCCCTTTTCCATGCTCAGTGCTTTTTTGTAGTATTGTATGGTCCTGTTATTGTTGGGATGATTGCTGTAATAGTATAATTCTCCCAACAGATAGTAATAGAATGCATCTTTCTTTGGAGATAGTTCTATTGCTTTCTTCAGGTATTTCACTTTCTGCTGGTTGTAATTCTTGCTGAATTCATTGTTTTCACAATAAGTTGCCCAGTTGTTGTATAGTCCGTAAAGAGTATAATAATATAGGAACTGGTAGTCATGCGAATCTTCTTGAGGTTCTATCTTCTGAAGAATTTCCTTTGCTTCTGCATAGAATCCACGTGTGATCAATAACCTGGTTTGGCTAAGCTGGAATCTTTTGTTAAATAATATATTGTTACTCTTTTGGGCAAGGATGAGGCCTTTGTTTACATAGGTCATCGCCGAGTCGTATTCGTAGGCTTTGTATTCGTTGGCGAGTTGTTCGTATAGTTTTAATTTGTCTTCGTTGCTGGTAACATACTTAGCTCCTTGCTTGATTTCGTTTAAGTTTTTCTCTTTTAACTCTACATAATGGGCACGTTGTGCCAGGGCAGCATCCAGTTGCTTGTATAACTGGTTGTTGTCTCCTTTTACGTATATCGGCTGTATCATCAGGGTGATGATTATAATGATAAGATGTCTCATATTTCCTATGTTTTTAGATTCCGCTGCAAAAATAATAAAAAACATTGAGAATCTCGCATCTACTAGCCGCTTTTTTTTGAGAATTCGCAAAATCTTGATATTCAGAGCCGTGAGATTGGTTCTAGATACCGACAATCTACCAAAAGCCTACTATTCGCACCAACTTATTGATTTTTGCCGTACTTTTGCGGCAACAAACAATTTTAATCATAATAAACCTATTAAATTATGGATAAAACGAACTTATCAAAGAAAGCAGGCCTGCTGGTAGCAGGATGCTTGATTACTTTAAATGCTTTTGGTCAGGCAACCATTAAAGGACAGGTGGTGGATGCCACAGGTGAACCCGTCATTGGTGCCAGCATTCTGGTGAAGGACACCAAGAATGGTGCGGTATCTGACTTGGATGGCGGTTACACACTTAATAATGTAAAGGATGGTGCCGTCCTGGTATTCTCTTACTTGGGTTATCGTACCCAGGAGATTCCTGTAAAGGGAAATCATGTCATCAATGTGACGCTGAAGGAAAATGATGAGGTGCTCGACGAAGTGCTTGTCGTTGGTTATGCCGTGGGCAGCAAGCGAACTGTGTCGGGTGCTGTTGATCGCATCAAGAAGGAAGATATGAACAAGGGAGTAGTAACCAGTCCTGCCGAGGCCTTGAAGGGTAAGGTAGCTGGCGTTGTCATCTCTCAGGCAGGTGGCGATCCTACCAGTTCGCCAAGCATCCGTGTTCGTGGAACCTCTTCTCTTTCAGGTGGTAACGACCCGTTGGTTATCATTGATGGCGTCTTTGCTGATATGACGATGTTCAATTCCCTGGCTCCTGGCGATATTGAGAGTCTGACCATCCTGAAGGATGCTTCTGAGACTGCCCAGTATGGTTCACGTGGTGCTTCCGGTGTCATCGTTGTTACCACAGCTAAGGGCAAGTTGGGCTATTCCAGCCTGAGTTACAATGGTCAGTTTGGTGTCAATACAGTTTACAAGAATCTGGATATGATGTCGGCTTCTGAATATCGTGAGACAGCCAAGTCTTTGGGACTGACCTATACCGATATGGGTGGCGATACCAATTTCCTTGAGGAGATTGAGCGCAATGTGGGTCTCACCCAGAATCATAATCTCTCTTTTTCTTCAGGTACAGATACTTCCAGTCTGCGTGCTTCTCTGGGATTCATTCTCCGTCAAGGTGCCTTGAAGAATTCTGATATGAAGAATTTCACGGTAAAATTGGATGGCACCCAGTATCTTTTCGATAAGCATCTGAAGCTGGAACTCGGAATGTTTGGCTCTCAGCGCAACAGCAATATTCAGTATGATATGCACAAGATGTTCTATTCTGCCACTGCTTACAACCCTACCTATCCTCATGTAAGAAACGACAAGGGTGAATGGGATGAGGACTTGCTTGCCAATGAAATCTGGAATCCACTGGGATTGCTAGATATTGATGACTTCTACAAGGATGCCTCTGTCAATGTTCATGGAAAGGCAACTGTCAATATCATCGACGGACTCTCTGTAAGTGCCTTTGGCTCATACAACTATTGGAATCGTGATAACAAGTTCTATATTCCTAACAACATCCAGATGGGTAAGTTGAACGGTAATGGATGGGCTTATATAGCCAATACCAACCGTAAGGACTATATGGGCAACATCATGGTGAATTTCTCCAAGGATTTCGGTAAGCATCACATTGATGCCTTGGCTCTGATGGAGGGACAGAAATACACCTATGACTGGAACTCACAGGAAGCACATGGATTTGACTCCAACTACTTCAAGTTCAATAATATGAAGGCTGCTGCCAATGTGAGCTGGGGTAATCTGCAGTCTAACTATAACGAATATACCCTGAGTTCTTATATGGCTCGTGTCAACTATATGTTTGCTGACAGATACATCGCTACGATCAATGTACGTACCGATGGCTCTTCCAAGTTGGGTGATGGCCAGAAGTGGGGCTGGTTCCCTTCTGCTTCCTTGGCCTGGGTAATCAGTAATGAGCCTTGGATGAAGAAAATCAAGCAGATAGACAATTTCAAGATTCGTGCAGGATATGGCGTAACCGGTAATCAGGATGCCATCGATCCTTATACCTCTCTCGCCCTGATGGAGCCTAATGGTGTAACTACCGTCAACGGCGCAACAAGTACTACTTTTGCGGTTACCTCCAACAGCAACCCTGATCTGAAGTGGGAGGTAAAGAAGACGTTTGATGCCGGTTTCGACCTGTCGATGTTCAAGCAGCGTCTCAACGTAACCTTCGACTGGTACACGTCCGAGACTTCGGATATGCTTTATACCTATACAGTGCCGGTGCCGCCTTTTACTTACGACCGTCTGTTGGCCAATATGGGTACCATGACTAATATGGGATTTGAACTGGCTGTTCGTGGTGACATCATCAAGACAAAGGACTTCACCTTCAATTCCGGTCTGAATTTCTCTTATCAGAAGAATAAGCTGAAGAAGTTGAGCGGTACCTACAAGGGACAGCCTATGACAACGAGCGAGCATATCTCTGTTGCCACCGTAGGTGCGGCTGGTCTGGTACATAATAATGGCGTAACCTATCTCATTGAGGGACAGCCTGTAGGTGTGTTCTATCTGCCTCACTGCACAGGTATCGATGAGAATGGACAGTATATCATCGAAGACCTTGATGATAATGGTACCATTGATACGGGTGACAGTGGCGACCGCAAGGTTTGCGGACAGGCAATCCCTAAGTACTTCCTCGGTTGGGATATGGGCTTCAAGTACAAGAACTGGGATTTGAGCATGCAGTTTAATGGTGCTTTCGGTCATAAGATTTACAATGCTACATCCATGACCTTGAGCAATATGAGTAATTTCCCAACCTATAATATTCTGAGCGGTGCACAGCATTTCAACAATGGCAAGGGAATCCATGATGTTCAGATTTCAGATTACTGGTTGGAAAAGGGTGACTATATGAACTTCGAATACGCTTCTCTGGGCTACACCTTCACCAAGGATATGCTCAAGTGGAAGTTCATCAACAACATTCACCTGTCGTTGTCGGTCAACAATATCTGTACCCTCACAGGTTACAAGGGCTTGACTCCAATGATCAACTCTGCAACCATCAGTGGTGACAATCTGGGTATTGACGACAAGAACATCTATCCTCTGAGCCGTACCTATACATTGTCGCTCTCAGTGAATTTCTAAATGTTTTCACATAGAATAGATAACAAGTTCTAATTAAGAATTACATTATTAATATATAAAGGATTATAGTTATGAAACAATATATTATAGGCTCGATGCTTCTTTCATCGATATTACTGGCTAGTTGCTCACTGGATGAGACTCCACGAAGCAAGTTTTCTGAGGAGGAGGCTTTCAGTACCTCTAAGCTGGTATATGTAAACACAGTGGCTAACGTATATTCTTCCATCGGAAATGGATTGTATGGAAGCGATGGTGGCTCGGTACACACCTTCCAGGAGTTCTCTTCTGATGCCAGTATGATTCCTGGTCGTCAGGGTGACTGGGTAGATGGTGGAACCTGGCAGAATATCTTCCTCCACAACTTTGAGTCGTCTGTAAGCAAGTATAACGATGTGTGGAACAACCTGTATCGTGTCATCGGTCTTGCCAATTCTTCTATCGACCGACTCAACAAGTACCTGGGTGAACATCCGGAGTATGCTGAATATGTATATGAATTGAGAGCCCTTCGTGCTGTCTATTATTACTATGTGATGGATCTCTTCGGACAGGTGCCATTGGTTGTTTCTTCTCAGGTGAGTGCTAACGAGGTGAATCAGTCCAACCGCTCTGATGTCTTCAGGTTTGTCACTTCTGAGTTGGCTGAATGCATTCCTCATCTTTCAGACGGTAAGAGTCAGAACGAAGGTGAATATTATGGCCGTATCACCAAGGCTGTGGCATATATGTGTATGGCTAAGTGTGCCATCAATGCACCGGTCTATACCATCGATGATACCACTCCAACCAGCTACAGTGCCTTTGTAGGAACAGACAAGAGCGGCAAGGCTACTGCCAGCGAGGAGCAGGGAAAGACGGTTTCTGAAATGGGCAAAAATATAAACATTACTTTGGATGGTGAAACTCGCAATGCGTGGGAAACAGCAGTCTATTGTGCCGACCAGATTGCCAGCTTGGGTTACCGCCTGCAGCCTAGCTATGCCGACAACTTCATTGTAGCCAACCAGAATTCCGTGGAGAATATCTGGACCCGCCCGAATGATTGTGTTAACTATAAGATAGAGGATTACAACATCGTGCGCACCCTGCATTATAACCATGGTGGTGCCATCGGTTACCAGGGCTGGAATGGAGCCTGCTCTTCCAAGCAGCAGATGCTGGTATATGGCTATGGAACGGCTAATCCGGACCCTCGTCTGAAACTCAACTTCTATACCGACAAGGATTATATGGAGGAGACAGGAAAAGCTGTAGAGGACGGTGCCACTGACAAGCCACTGGAGTATATGCCATTGGCTGTAAAGGTGGATTTCACTGCTGTCGATGACCCTCATGCCATGAAGTGTGCTGGTGCCAGAATGAAGAAGTATGAGTTTGACAAGTCCACTACCCAGCAGTATAGCTTCAACAACGACTTGGTGATCTGGCGTTATGCCGATGCCTTGCTCCTGAAGGCTGAGGCTGAGTATCGTATGGGTAACAAGGCTGAGGCTCTCACAATTGTCAATGAGGTTCGTGGTCGTGTTGCTGCTACACCTCGTACAGAACTTACGCTCAATGACATTCTGGATGAACGTATGCTGGAACTGGCTTGGGAGGGAGTACGCCGCCCAGACCAGATCAGATTCTGTACCTTTACAGAGCCTACTGCTGACCGCTTCAAGGGTGTGACCCACAATGCTTCTGCAGGTGATTACAATGATGATACGCAGGGCTATACCATGGTTTATCCTATCCCTTATGCCGTGCTCAACTTGAACAAGAAACTCAAGCAGAATCCAGGATATACTAAGTAGTCAATCATAAACTAAAAATGAAGAATAATATGAAAAAAATATTTTTGCTCGCAAGCCTTCTGATGGCTTTTGGCATCTCAGCAGATGCAGGAGACA
>ENA-OZLD01000191-OZLD01000191.1-human-gut-metagenome-genome-assembly--contig:-NODE-191-length-16063-cov-3.888868_pt1 | contig 16063 bp, 13 predicted proteins | sample MGYA00244834_ERZ653780 | MGnify/ENA primary metagenome ERZ653780 (study PRJEB26926, sample SAMN06164474) | human gut metagenome | biome: ENVO:00009003; feature: ENVO:2100002; material: ENVO:00002003...
ACAGAATTTGAAATACAAAGCAAACCCAAACAATAACAATATCTAATAACAAAAAAACAGGCTCTGCAAACAATGCAGAGCCTGTTTTTAGAATGTATTTGTTTTGTATATGCTAAGTTACAATGCAACTTTGCGTTTCTTGTCGCCAATCTTAACGATAAACATACCCTTCATCTTTGTGTTAAGAGAGCCATTGCCATTGATAGATTTTGTTGATGTTATCATGCGACCTTGCATGTCGTAAAGGGTTGCTGTAGTGTTGGCAGAAGCACCATTGAAGTTGATACCATTGTCGGAGCGAGAAATTGACAAATTGTTAGCTAATGAGGTATTGTCTACAGAAAGTACTTCGTCGGTTACTTCAACCAAGTCTTCGAAGAGGTCAACATTGTCTACGCTGTATACTGGCCAGCCTTTACTCTTTAATGTTGCAAGGTGGGCAGAGGTAAACTCATTGTTTTCTGTAGTAATATTGCTCTCAAATGGGTAGAATGCTTGTGGATCCATGCCAAACCAGTTGTCGTAGTCTTCCAACTCCTTATAGGTAGGTAACGCATTAACCAATGCTGTCATATTGTTTTCATTGATGTAGTTGCGCTCAATTTCCATTTTAGCAATACTATTGTCTTTTGCCAATTTAATGGCTGTAATTCTGTTGTTATAGCAAGCAACCTTTTGAAGTTCTTTGTTGTTGGATAGGTCAAGTGTACCTTCAATCTGACATTCACGACAAATAAGGTCTTTCAACTTTGGTACAGCTCTAAGGTTGAGTGTTTTAAATTCATTCTTATAGCAACTCAATGATGTTAGCTCAGGTGCTCCAGACAAGTCTATAGTAGAAAGCTGATTGTCGCCAACATATAGTTCTGTTAAGTTTGGTTGGTTGCCAAGCTTAATGTCTGTGAGATATTTGTTGTTGTCGCAATATAGCTCAACAAGTAGAGGGTTTCCGCTAACATCCAATGATTCGAGCATGTTGCTGCTACAGTCGAGTCGTGTAATTTTACCACGAAGTTCGATCTCTTGGGATGTTACTTTGAATGAGCCGTCGCTACTGTCATATATAATCCGCAAAACGAAATGTTTCGTCACCGCAAAACGAAATGTTTTATTTGCAAAACGAAGCGTATATAAAAAAGAGCTCCTCCTGTATTGTGATACAAGAGGAACTCTTTTTCTTTTTGTCAACACTTAATGAGACGTTGTTAATCCTTGGTTACCTAACCCATTCTGCAGCCTCCCATGCTCTTCTTTTCTTTAGTCCCTCCAGAGGTTTCCCTTTACAGTATATCCACCGTTCGAACTGTTTTTTAATATCATTCGAAGGCGCTTTCTGTTGTATCAGTCTAAAGAGCGTAGACTTCTGGAAAGAAGCTATACCAAGATTAAAACAGAAGTCTGCGCATGCGTCAAAACGCCCTTGTGTTTTGGTAATCTCTTCAGATGCAGATAGAAATATCTCTATAGGTTTCAAATCATCCATAAGCCAGTGCTCTGCCTGAGCCTTATTGCAGAATGTGTTGGGCGTAACTCGTTTAGTATGTCCGTATCCACAAGTCCAAACGCCAGCTGGACACTTGTAAGCTTTACTACAGAAGACTTCGAACTCTTTAATCTTATTAATCAATCTCTCACTTACTTTCATATACTATTATATAATGATTTAACATTTATTATTTTTGTGCCAATTTATTGCAAATATTGAGCACAATTAATGCAATATTTCGTTTAATATTTCTGATTTAATATCACACCATCTGCCGAAACACCTCCACCGTCAAACGTGAATTCGTATAGCGTATTCGAGTCTGGGCCTGTAGCTTTGTCTGCCTCGAGTTCTATTCGAACTGTCCAGTCTGGACATTTAGTATTCTCACGCTCTGCATAAGCTATCTGTGTAGGAATACCGAAGCTGTAATCAGCGTTCACCCCTTTCTGTGCATCTGTTAACGAGCCGTAAGATTTCATCTTGAAGCTTTTCTCGTTGATGGCAAAATTGATCACATCATTAATACCAATACTGACATCATCTGTCTTCAGATATGTACCTTCTCCGTCATCAGACTCGCCAACAAGTCTAATCCTAAGATTCGAGAGATAATCTGTAGAGAGTGTGAAGCTGACTTTCAATAGCGTTTCTGATTTAATAACACCTGCAGTATTATCAGAGTTGTCATAGTACAACATCTGTCCTACCTCCTGTCTCAGTTTGAGATTGCTAATATTTACCACAATGGTTTTAGTAGTAACAGGTTTGTCATCACTCTTTGCCAATGGCAATGTGACGTAGGCATCACAGAATTCTACAGTATTCTTTACTGCTGGGCATACGATACATTGAGGGAAGGTTGTAGGATCGTGGCCAGTTGTCGAACAAAGGAGCGGAATAAATGTCAGCCTGTCGCCAACATTATAATCTAGTAGACATCCGCGATAATTAACATCAAGAATTTCACCCTCGTATATTTTTCCCCCGTGCTTAAAATCTACACGAAAGATAGTTATCTCATCGTTCATAACTCCAGGCTTCATAGGTACATCTGAAGACACGAACACCTTCTTCTTATTAGTCTCGTTGTATATACAGACGGCAGGATAGATATTGTCTCCAAGTCCCTTACGTAGCATATTCAACAGATCACCCAACGAGAAAGTATTATTCGGATAAACAGGATCATCACCACCCTGAAACAATATGCAAACAACATTGTCATCATACACCACATTGTTCTCGCTATATCCGTACACAACTGCTCGAAGAGGAAAGTTGTTTTCGTTCTCGTTACTGTTATAACCAATGAAGTCTGACAGGCGATAAGGAGCTTCTGAAGTTCCTGTAGGCTTATTGTATGTCCATCTGCCAAGTTCTTTGGCCTGCTGCACATCATTTACAGTTCTCATACCGAATACACCATTAGGATTGCCAATCCACCATCCTGTGTCACTCTTGGCAGTCCACGTTCTCATATCAGCATTAAGCGAATCTGTTACGAATGTCTCAGCTAAAGGCACAGGCTTATATTTGCTCATCATATTGATATTACTACTTCGGCAGAGTGCTGCCAAATCATTAGTGCTCTCGCCTAATACTTGCTTCACGTCATCGATGGTGACGGGAGCTACGATTATTCCTCTATCTACACTCATTTCTTCACCTCCTTTATCCTATAGCTATCCAGTCTCCATATTCTGTAACGCCAGACTTAACGAAGATAATGCGCTTATATATTTTGCCTTTTTCATTCTGTCTTCCATAAGCAGTCTGCTCTACAGTTGTATAACCATTGCTATCTGCCGTCGTTGATGCCAGTACTACACAGGTATAAGCTCCTTGCGAGCCTGACGGTCTGCCAAGAGTACACCATGGATACATTCCAGTCCTTAAGGCATTATTCATATTGCTTTCGCCATATGTTGGCATATTATTTTTTGCGGCATTAGCAGTAGATTCGATAGAAGCAACCTTGTTAATCTGCTGCTTATCCCAAGGAGTAACCACACCCTGTGTACCCTTATAGGTAGAGTTCTCTGCCTTAGCATCATTAAGAGGAATTATCTTATATACAGGATTTAGACTAAGTTTGCCGACAACGAACAAATCACCAACATTGGCACCCTCTGCACCTACAAGAGATGTAATACCAGAGTTTATATTTATGCGAGTTTCTGATGATGGCAATTTACCACGGCTATCTGCTATGACATAGAAGTTGATGCTATTATTAGCCACCTTGGCATACTTAGCAGCTAAGGTGATGGCATTCTCTGTGGTTAGATTAATCGAGCCTGTAAGTGGAATAGAACTAAGAGATACAAAGTCTTTTGTAGAACCATCAGCCATCAAAATCTCACTTGAAGTACCACCAGCCTTAACAATCTTAGGCGAAGTGATAGAATCACCAGTAATATCAGTTTTTCGCCCTGTAAGTGTCCAATCTTTAGCGTTAATATTTTCACCTGGTAATGACGATGATGCAGCGTATGAATTAATAGTTATACCATTTACGTTGGCTTTAACTAAATCTAACGCTGCGCCATTAGAATTATTATGTAGTATCAGAATATCAGCTGTGCCATCCGCCCCTGTTGCCAATATTTGATTGGCACTTTTTTCATCAGCATTATTAGAATTAACGTGAAGCTCAGGAGTAGCAACACCTGTTGTAAAGATACCAATTTCGTTGTCTGCCTTGCCATTTAATGCAGGTTTATATTCAGCGTCTATCTTCTTCTTAAAATGCTTAAGTCCTTCAAAGTCTAAGTATTTCGTCATAGTTTTTTAATTAAAAAGTTCATCAATATCATCATTCGTAATTCTCTCATTGATATCATGCCACTCGCTCCAGGTGTTTTTTGCCCCTGCATATTCTGGTGATGTTAAAGTGTTCCATGAGCGACACTTAAAGAACATTATTCCATCTTGATGCGAACTGAAGTTCTCCTCGGTTGGCAACAATTCACAGCTTGATATCACAACTTGATTAAGTGCATGATTCATATTATCTTTATATTGCAACAACACGCCGATGCTTTGCCCTTGACCATATTTGTTGTCAACAAGTATAAACATGCCTTCTGCAACATCTTGGTAAGTATGCCAATTATCAGCAGAAGAATTGTCAGACGACAAACCAAAATCTATATCTCTACAATCTAATTTACGCTCAGCCCTCAATGTAGTAACATCAGTCTGCAATGTTGCTATCTTACTATTAAGAGCTGCAACAGAATATGCCGACGCAACAAACCCACGAGAGTCTTGCGTGAGGGCTATTGCTTCAGAGAAGAGCTTCACTGTAGCATCAAGCCCTCCACCTCCGCCACCAGTTCCGCTACCAGCACCATAAGCCGTAATACCACCCGTAGCATACAGATTGCCGTTCACTTTCAGAGCGTTATTGTTAACGTCATACTCAAGTCCGAGACCTCCTAACAGCAGCTTAGTTATATTCACCAAATTAAGAGTACCGTATGTCTGCGATGTGGTGGTAGTGGCAGTAAAAATGCTTCCATCTGCCAAACCTAAATTCACCATCTTATTCTTCTCGTCATAGCTAAGTCCTGCCCAAGCGCTCCAATTCCAAGAATCGCCACCAAAACGAATGGCTTTTACATTTTGGAATATGGCGCAGCCACTAAGAGAAGACAGATATGCAGATCCAAGTTTCAAACCGGCATGACTACCGTCGGCTAAGGTTAGCATACCAGCCACATCACCTCCACCATCAAAATTCTGCCCCCACAACTTTCTCGTTGTCTCAAGCTTCGATGCTGATGATGTATTCACGTTCTTCAGATAATTTATACCCTTAACGCCTTGCCCCATCTTGTAAGTTCCATTGTCCGTCACATATTTATCTGCTGGAGCTCCAGTCTGCATAAGCAGATTAGAATCATACATTTCAACATACTTGCCCGCCCACAGCACTCTGAACTTCGAATTGCCCGTGCGCCAAGCATTATGCCCCAACCATATATACCCATCATCGTCGATAGTAGCATAGAAATGTATGCTACCCATCCCGTGAGTAGTCAACATCAGAGATCTTGACGACGTAGATGAAGACGACAGCATCAATGTACCATAAGCAAAATACCAATAGTTCTGATCACCATTCGAACAGAATTCTATCATTCCATCGTTATCTACATTATCTGATACCTTAGTAACAAATCTGCCAATCCTCGTCCATTTTATCTCTCTATAGTCAGTGCCATATCTGTACAGATTTACCCAACCTGCCTGCTGAATATTCGCTGCATGATACCCATCTAAAGTATCTGCATTTTTTGCATTCTTCGCCACACTACCATTAAAATAACTACGCAGAGTAGCTATATCCGTAGCATTCGTACCTTCTGCAGCCTTAGCCCTCGATGTCTCGGCAGATATCGAAGAGTTTATGCCACCAATTATTCCATCCAGAGTCGTCGAGTCATCGATCTTAGCCAAGAATGCCACAATCTCGTCCCATTTATCGATAGCACCATCCGAATCCTTGCCTGCTATAGCCGTATACCATCTATATGCCGTATCCCAGTTGGTCTGCTTGGCGGTTGTCGGTATAGAGTAGCCTGCAGCCAGCCCAATAGTAATATTTCCACTTGAGGTTACAGGAGAACCCGACACCGTAAGACCTGTAGGAACATTGATTCCAAGCGAAGTTAGATAATGCCCCTTTGGTTGATACAAATTGGCAGCATCCGTCTTCTGCAGATAATTTGTCAGCTGGTCGCTAACATCAATAGCCTCTATCTTGTCATAGAGCTTCTTAATACTCCAAGCACTGGCTATCTGAGACAGTTCATTGCCTGCAGTCGTCAAACTGATAGCATTAGCATACGTCTGCACCGAACCATTCAGCCCTCCACCGCCATCAATTCCGCTACCAGCACCATAAGCCGTTATACCGCCACTTGTATATAGATTTGCCATCTCACCTGTCGCAGTATTCGTAATCTTCAGAGCCTTATTGTTTGCGTCATATTCCAATTTGATGTTGCCAATAGAGATATACTTATCACCAGGTACAAAAATATTGTCGCTAATATCTGTCGTGCCATCAAACTTCTGCCCCCACAGCTTCACTTCTTTGTTTAACTTCGATGCTTCTTTCGCATAATCTGCAGTCATAGCATGCTCCACACCATTATATGATGATACAGCAAAACCTGTTCCTGCAGACAAACTTCCATCCTTGCTTTTTACTACCTTTATAATTTTTACTCCTATCATTGCCATATCTCCTTTAGTTTCAATTGTGCCGTTCCTTCGTACAGATTTCTACTAACACCTACCACATAGAATGTCTTACCCATATACGAATGTACGTATCTCGAGAATCTATCTACCACGTCAGATTTGTCAACAAAGTTCTGCAACATGACAACTCGCGGCTCATGACACTCGCGCCAATAACTATCTACATACATCTTCTCTGCTTTATCTTCGCAGCCAAGTATCTGATTATATATTGATGTCAATCCATAACCTGTCCTCACATCCAATGGAGTAGACATTGCAATAGTATTCTTCACGCTTAGAGCTTTACATTCATCTGATGTTAAAGCCGATGATATCTTCATCTCAATGTCATCCTTGCAGTTTACGTATTTCTCGTCTGTATTGCTCACATAAACCAAGTCTGCATTCTCATCCCAGTTACATATTTGTCCATTGTCACTATATAACTTCATCTCAAAGTCTTCTATCACAATATTGCTCACATGCGACATCAGTGGCACACTCTTCGTCTCCCATTTTGTATGACGCCAAAAACTTGGATGATGCCTTACCACCTCGTTCCACATTAAATTGGCAGGACCTAAGATTTCAAACCTCACTCTTCCGCTCAACTTATCGCTATGCCTAATTGGTATAGCCATTCCAGAAGCATCAATACTCATAGCATCCGTTATGTTATTCTGAATATCATAAGTTCCACCTATCAGATAGTCGCCTATCTTCGGATCAAACCCTATCGTAAAACACTGTTGATAATACTCATCATCGCTCTCACATTCCTGGCGCTCCTTAAATTTCTGCCACTTCAATTTCTCAACAGCACCTGCAGGCTCAGACTCGTCCTCCACCAACACCTTGTCGCCTATCCTCAGCATACAAGCTATCACGGGCACTTTACTAATTTTATCCCCACCGTCACCCTTATAGCTATAATTAAACTTATACTCCTGAGGTCCATTGTCTGTAAGAGGTATCAACCCTTGATTGATTCCATCATCCCATTCTGCCACATCCGTAGGCAATTCGGCACACCAATACTTCTGAGTGTAATACCTGCCATCACCATTCGTTCGCGATGGTACCGTCTTGTGCCAATGGTCATAAGTATCTTGCTCCATCACTTCCTTAAAAGTTGCAGTCATCTGCGACAAAGGAGTCAACCCAATTTTACCGCTTATCACAATATAGTTTGTCGTAACGTCATCCACAGGCGAATACACTCCGCCAGAAGTTTGACCCTCATACACCGCCAATGGGGCATTCTCCAATAGTGACGTCTCATTCGGATAACAATCCTTTTCACTATCTTTACCATTTCCATTCACACTTATCACCATACACGTCTTCATTGTAGCTCGTTTTGGCGAATTATCTGTAATTGGCCATTTAGTCTCAATCTTACCCATTTTCAGAACCATAGCCATAGCTTCCGCAGCAGAAGCATTAAGCAAACGTTCCTGGTGTACACCGCCAACACAAAACTCCGCCATCAAATCTTCCGACCTCTTATTTCTAAAGCGCCAAGCCTTATTACTCATCACCCACACATACCAGTCTGTCATCGTTGCTGCACCATACGTTACATGCTCAGGATTAAAAATCATACCCACAAACCCCGCCAAAGCTTTCTCGCCTTCACCATCCGAACTATATTCTGTCATATACTTCTGTTTGTTTATAAACGGGCTTCTAAGCAACTCCTCATCTAGCGGACTCTCTATTACGCTCGATATACTCTTTACATCACATTTTAAACGCATCTCGTTCCACACTTCACCGACACTAATCGAAGTATCACAGTCTGCAACATTCTCATTGCTTATCCTTACCACATCGCCACCTTTCTCCTCGTGCGTTGATGTTTCTACACCATCGCTACCTTTCCATATCTGCCTAAACTCACACCGAAGTCCATGCACCATGGTCTCCCAGTCAAATAGCCAAAACGTCAAGCCATCCTGCACCATATGTAAGTTCAAATATTTCAACATCTCGACCACTACCTCCTCCTCTGTCCACACATCATCCTCGCTATCGCCCATAAATAGCAATTCATTAATGCTTATATCATTCAAAATCGAATACTTCGACTCCTCTTTGCCTGTCAAAGCCTTACTACCATCATACATCAATCTAACACTTCCGCCACCTACAATATCTATTTCTCTCGTAACATCCGTCAATATCTCATCCATCACCTCTCCGAAGCTACGCTGGCAAGCCTCGCCAACAGCCCTACCATACGTCATCTCTCCATAACCTATTTTCTTATATTTACCATACTCAAGCGCACATAGAGCGTCTACACAAGTCAGTTCCAATTCGTCATACTCTTCATTATATCCTTGAGAGTAAGTCTGCGGTTCAATAAAGCCCGCAAACAAACACTTTTCGCCACGATATATATTCACTACCGCATCCTTACAATTCTTCGTAAACAATTCGCCAATATAATTCCTACATAGTAGCGTTATCCTTGCCTGGTTCTTAAGTAAATGGTCAAAAGTATCTGTCGACTCATCCTTGAGCTCCACACTATCCGCGCTAAAAAACAAATCACTACGAGAGTCATCACCTATCAACAACTCCTTTCTTCTGTCACCATTTGTAACGATAAGAACCTCTATCTTCTCCTCGTTACGGTTGTAAAAATGTCCGTGTATATACATAATTTTAATATCGTTAGTATCTCATTCGAATTATATTCTAATATTGCTACGCCTGCGGTTTCCACGAGTTTCGTTAGCTATCACACCAACCAAGTCGCTACCACGCAAACGAAGACTTATACTACCAAACCTATTCTCACTATTCTTAACAACCACCGCTCGCAAACGCTCAATCTCAGGGCCTACCTTCACACCTTCCACCAAACCTCTGCCTACCCCAGATGCCGCACCATACACTGTTGCGCCATTAGCAATGGCAAACAGGCGAGACTGTTGAGCTCCATTCAATATCATCTCACCAGAATTCACTCGAGCCATAAGTTTGTCTCCTGTCCAGGAACTGCCGCCCACTATGCCACCATCAGCAAATGCGCCACTTATCATGCCCAATGCACCAACCACGGCTGCAACGCCTGCAGCTATTGCAACCAGATTTGCCGGGAAAGGCAGCTTCGCACCGCTCGCCGTCGCATTAGCTACAGCCTCTCCACTCTTAGTAGCTGTATTGGTCGCACTCACACCTGTATTTGCAGCTGTAATAGCCGTATTTACTGCCGTTGCTGCAGTCTCCGCCTCCGTCGAGGTCGTAAGCATATCTATAAGTTTAACTATACCAGATATCCCTTCCGCTATCTGAAGCGTCGAATTTATAACACCACTTATCCGTTCCCAAGCACTCTTATTCCCATCAAGAGCCTCCGTCATACCCACTATGCCTGAACCTATACCTTGTATGTCGCCCCAGCCTTGACGTATACCAGCCATGATCTTATCGAAGCTCTTTGTGTCTATCTCTATCTTCACAGGCTTCAGGCCCATACACATCTGCGCTATCTGCTCGTTCAGTTCCTCTATCTGCCGTAGTGCCTCGTCTTTCCCTATCAGTCCTATCTCGTAATCTTGCTGTATGCGGCTCGCTCGGCTCTGAGCGTTCTGATAACTCTGGCGAATATCGTCTATTGAGCCCTGCACTATATACGATGGCTCCACACTTGCACTGATAGATAGCTTACCCTTTGTGGCGGTGTCTATCTGTTCTTGTAGCGCCACCACCTTGGTGCGCGCTTTCACCTTAGCCTCTACGCTCACGGCATTATCGAAGTCTTGTTGTGCCGCCTGCAATTCATCTTGTAGCTGTTGAAGAGTGGTCTTAGCCTCTGTGGGTTCTGGCTTCTCTATGCCTATGCGTATCTTCAGTTGTTTCAGTTCTGCTTCCTTCTGTTCCAACTCCGTCTGCATCGCAGTGGCAACATCTTCGTTGGCACTGGCGCTGATACATTTTCTTAGTTCTGCTATCTGCTTCTCGTAGTAGTCGATAGAGCCACGCAGAGGCTCGGGAGTGGCAGGGGTGGTAGTAGTGGTTGGAGTAGTGGTTGGAGTGTTGGTAGCAGTGGTAGGAGTAGGTGTTATCCATCCGCTCTGCTTGCCAATCTGCGCCATCTGCTTCTTTGTATCGTCTATCAGCGAGCCTACTTGCTCTATCTGATTGTCGATGATACTCACTTGCTTATTACCCGAAGTGTTAGTACCATTATATCGCTCTGCACCTACCTTCGTAAATCGCCATTGTCCATCCCGCCCTACGGATCCATAGCGTTTGCTTCGCCAGCTTTCGGGAATGATGTCGCCCTCCTTAGCATTACGTCCGAGACTTTTGGCATCGCTGGCAATAGTCTTTATGATATTGTTTTTTTTGTCGCACAGAGCTATCTGTCGTTGGTATAGTTCTGTGAGCTTAGCAGCATAGGCAGCAGCTTGCGCACGCTTAGCGAAGCCATCTACCACGGTTTGCGTATTCTTCTCGAAAGCTGCCTCAGCATCGCCCACGCTTGATATCTTTATCCTAAGCTCGTCGAATGCAGCTCTATTCTTTTGTATCCAGTTGCGCTTCTCGTGTTCAGAGCGTAGAGCCTTCCAGCCTGCCTTCAGCTGCTCGTAGCGAGCCATCATGTCGCCATAGGTCTGCTTCAGCGTGCTGTCGTAGGCCGTCTGTACCGAGTTGGCAGCATTCTGTTCTGCCTGAGCCATATCGGTAGCTGATTCAGCAACCTTGTCGGAAGCCGATGAGAGACCGCCTATAATTGATATTAGCGCCACTATCGCCACACCCACACCAGTTGCCACGAGCAGTCCCTTTATAGCCACACTCAGCGCCCTCGTTGCCACGGATGCTGTAGTGGCGCCGATGGCTTGCCCTTTATATGAAGCCGTGAGTTCTCTCGATACGGCTACCATAGAGGCGTGGATATTTTTTGCCACATTCATCGAAGCGCCGAGGTTCTTAATAGCAGCAAAAGTGGCATAAATAGAAGAGGAAAGTTTTCCTATACCAGTTGCCGCCATCGTAACTTGCGAAAGCATGGTAATTGTTGGAGCAAGTCTTTGCACCATGCCACCAAGTTGTTCCTTTATATCGCCCAAGTTGTTTTCTAGCTGCTTCTGCTTGCCAGCATCGGTCTTGGCAAGTTCGGCGTTCATGTTGCCCACGTTGTCGGTTATCACTTGTGCCAACATCGCAGCGCGCTCGCTCTCCGTACCATATTGCAGCACCTGCTTCTGTGCGTCGGTAAATGTGATACCCACACGCTGAAGCACCTCCACTTGTCCCTGCATAGCCTTGCCCATCATGTTACCTATGCTCACGGCACCACTGGTCGAGGCGTTTAGTCCCTCCTGCTGCGCTATCAGGTTGTTCATGGCTGGTATCAACACGTCGAGGCTCTGCTTGTTTTGCAAGAACGTTGCCATCTGCTGTGCTCCGCTCAGCTGCACCTCGTCGCCTACGACGCCTAATTCCTGTTGGGCTGAGCATAAATCTTTGATGCTTTGCACCTCTTGGTCGGTGGCATTCATTCTTTGACGCATAATGGTGTTTAGTTGCGTCTCTGCCACGATCTGCACCTGATAGGCGTTAGTTAAGTCTGTTACGACATTCTGTAACTCATTGATGGTGTTGTGGAGTACATCAAACGCTTGAGACACTTCTGCCCATTTAATAATTGTTCGCCTTACATTTTGCGCCTCGTCTTGCACTCTACGCACAGCCCTGCCAAGTTCTACAATATTGGCAGAAATCTTTTTGGTGCTGCCGTTGTCGGTCACCTTTATCGTTAAACTTACACTATTTCCCATTTTTGTTGCGTTTTTATTTGGAAGTTGTCGTTATTTTTAGTATAATTGCAGTGCATTACATTAAACACCGAAAATATGAAAGTTGAAGTTGTAATAAAAAAAAGACAGAAGCGAAGTCGGCTCCCCAAAGGAACAACCAGGACAATGGCAACACTTTCTTTTATATGCGGCATCATATCATGCCAAATTGTTTATTTGCCACTACATGGCGAACAGCAACATGTGGCATTCATTGCGTTTTTAGTTCTTTCTGGGCTATCTTCTATTTTCTTGTTACTGACTTTCTTCTGTCTTGCCGAAAGGATTGGCGGTAAGAATCTATAGGCCCATCCGTTTCTTTGCTGCTCTATACCGTGCCATCAGCTCATCATGGTTCAACTCTCGTTGTGCTCCTGTGCTTTCGGCTTTTCCCGAAAGTCCTTTTTCCATTTCGTCCCAGGGTAGCTGCATCACGTCTTGCACCCGCAGACGCTTCTTCGAGTATGGCTGAAGCATACAGAGGCATTGCATTCGGGTGCGTTCCCATTGGCTTCGGGCTTCACTGTCTCGTGCTTCTTGCCAAGCGTTGTGGATGGCGTAAAACTCCGACGGGGTGCATCGGCAAAAGTCATCCATACTCATACCAATACACCCCATCGCTATTCCCATTAGCCTTTCTATCGTAACCTCACCCCCTGTGTTTTCGTCTTCCCCCGATAGTCCTAAGGCTTCTTTTTTTTTGCGTCTCCTTCCTCTTCTCCTGCCATATGTGCGTTCCAGCGGTTTAGATCGTCGGGAGTAACATGATCACAGAAGGCTTCGAAGTCCAGACTGAAGTCCACACCTTCGGCTCTACAAGTGCTCTTCACGCAACTCCACAACAACATCAACATTGCTTCCAGATCATCACCCTGTATCTCATTAAGGTCTTTACCAGTCTCTCGCTTAAAGAGCAACATGGCCCCCATAGTTAGGCGACATGGCAATTCTCTGCCGCCTACAGATATTCTCATTTCTTTCATTTTCATTTGCCTTACATTCTTTATTTCAGCGTATAGTCTTATATCTTTTCATTTCAGCGGCATATTTGCCGCTGCTCATTATTCCGCAGTGCCTTTAAGTCCAGCACCAACCTTCTCTACCTTGCCCGAGTTCTGAAGCGTTACGCTATACTTAGCATCGTCGCCTGCCTGAGCATCTAGCGATAGCGAAGTAATGATATACTTGCCTTTGTACTGCCCTGCAGTCTTGCCCTCGCGAGAGGCTTCTTCTCTCACAGAATAGCTTGCCTCTATCGGAGTAGCTGCCATCTGCAAGTCTTTTAGCTGGTCGTAGGTAGGCACGTTCGTGTCGCCATCTGTCAATATGCAGCCATCGGCTGTAATCTGTTCAGAGAAGCTCTTCACGTAGGTTTCCTTCCATTTGCCTGCTGCTGCTTCTTTTGTCACGCGCTCACCTGTTTCTGTGCTGGTGTCTATCTTACAGCCAGTACTGAAGCCAAGGGCTTTACCTCCGACGCTCAGTATAAGGTCGGTTCCGTCTAATACATTATATTCCATAATCTTACTTGTTTTGTTTTTTTAATCCTATTGTAAATCCTAATATCACTCCTATTATAAGCGTCAACCAAGTCAACAAGTCGTCTATTCCATACATCCTGTCAGTTTTTAACGCCTTTTCAACATCCTTCGAATAGCTTTCAGACAACATTTTACCAAAATAATCTGCTTGCTTCTGCAGCGAATCATATTGACTCTCATACCAGATACACATCTGCTCCAAAGAATCGCACGATGCAACAATCTCTATCTGAGGTTCCTTGCTTTTACGGCTGACATAAGCCTTCACTTGCGCACGCCCATGACTACTAACAAAACTGGCACCATCTGGCAATCGTGCTATAGCCTCCACTGGAATGTTAAGATGCGTAGTGTCGCCGCTAATGCTCTCTTTCCATATAGCCACTTGAGTTTTCCTCATCGACAGTTCTTTATTATTTCGACTTACGCTGTCGTGGCGTTCTGTGAACTTCGTCTGACTCTCCATCTGCTTCGTCGAGCGACAGCTCACTACTAACAGGGCAAGAACCGCGATGAGGGCAACTCTGAATGGCTTCAATAGCTCGACTAAGACGATTGAGAGCACGTCGCGTACGAACATTCTCATCTTTAAGGGCCTCCATAGCCTTTGTATTTTCATCTGATTTCCTCTGTATTGTAAGCAGTTCTCGACTCACATCTTCGTACATACCTTTGTAAGTGTCATGCACAACCTTAGCATCTTGAACCGCTCTTGTTTTCCGATTTGCTACCCAGGCTATGGCAGCACCTATGCCGCCACTGGGAACTGCCCACATCAGAATCTGCATTATAGTCTCTGCCATAGCCTGATAATCTATATTTTATTTGCTTACAGCAATATTACTTTAAAATAATCTTTCTATTTCTTATATCTACCTTTCCTCGTGCGGTGGCGTTTTTACACCATCGCCCTTAGTTACGAATTCTTGTATCCGCTATAGATAACAGCACCAGCATCCTCCTTTTTAGGCAGACAGATAAAATAATGGCGATAAGACACCAAGTTGCGTTGCTGCTGAGGATCTGTCTCGGCTGCACTGTAATACATCTTTGTGCTACCGGTCGCCTTAAACACACGAGGAACATAGAAAGCAAATGAACACTGGAACTCGCCAGCCTTTGGCACTGCACCCAACGCATTCTTCTCTCCTGTACTGCTATAGGTTGGGTTTCCACCATATTCATACACCTCAAAACCATACAGTTTGCCTATTGTACCATCACTGCGATTAATGTTATACATCTCGCGGAAGCTCTGCTCTGACTCCAAGAGGTCGTTCACATGGTCTGGGCACAATACCAATCTGCGCTGTGTAGAAGGAACGCCAAGATTGTCTAGCACTCGCTTCAAATTAACTACATCCAGCAAACAGAGTTTGACACGCTTTGTAACAGGGTCTACTGCGCCTGTAGTAACAAGAACAGGGGTCGTTTCTGTCGACTTTTTCGCACACAAAGCGTGAGCAGCCTTAGCATACTTCGTATCGTTAAGAGCATTTGCACAGCTCTCCTTCACGCGAGCCATCTTGTCATAACTTCGTGCATATAGCTCGTCATCGGTCACTGGCACAACCTTGGTCTGAAATTTATCCAGTGAGAATGTCTTGTCACCATCTTCAAGTTCTTGCACATCTATTGGATATGTCGTGTTATTAACTAATACTTGAGGATCTGCGCCAACATCCACCATATGGATAACGTCATTATCCACCACCGAACTCTGGTCTGGCACACCATTCAACCATGACGCTTCGAGGTTTGCTCGTAGAGCTCTAATCAACTCTCCTGTCCATACCTCTGTAAGAACACCGTCGCAAGCTACACCTTTAGGTACAAACTGACCAACGGCTATAGCCAACATATTTGCAACAGCTGCGCCCATAAGAGCGTCAAAACCTAAAAAACTGGCTATTATTGCACCCATGATACAATTAAATAGCTGTCTCTTATACACATCT
>ENA-OZLD01000198-OZLD01000198.1-human-gut-metagenome-genome-assembly--contig:-NODE-198-length-15579-cov-5.322468_pt1 | contig 15579 bp, 12 predicted proteins | sample MGYA00244834_ERZ653780 | MGnify/ENA primary metagenome ERZ653780 (study PRJEB26926, sample SAMN06164474) | human gut metagenome | biome: ENVO:00009003; feature: ENVO:2100002; material: ENVO:00002003...
ATAGTTTTTGGGTTAGCATCTGCACAGCCCTCCACAGGGTTTGTCGGGTGCGCCGAATAAGAATGAGAACAGTCGTTACTTTAGATCCACGCAACAAAGTTCCCTTCGCCTCTTTTTATCTTGAAGGCCTAAGGATGATGTTTGGAGAAAAATCCTTGAATTATTCCGTGTCCTCCTTTGTTGATTTGAATCGAGCAAAGGATTATTCGTATGATCACTATATGTGCTTTATAGTGGCAAGGGGGGACATGAAAAGAAAAATCATTATAGATTTCCATGATTCGATTTCCATTTCTGCTGAAGCGTATCGTTGGTGCGATGTTTATGCTAAGATTAATATAGCCACAACGACAGATATGTCTTCATGGCCTAAACTCATTTCAATTCCGCCTGGATTTGGAATCAGGACCAAGAGCGTTGCCGGAACATTGATAGGTGGCATAAAAGATTTGTTGCGTATGAAATTTAGGCCCATTAATGGCCTTTATGCGCAGTTCTATAATACGTATGCTATGCTCTTACGTCCTACAATCCAAAAGTATGAGCAAAAATCGGAATCAGTGTCAGGTTACGTGTTTCATGCTTCCACTTTGTGGTCTGTCGATAATTGTATGCAGTTTACTAATCCATATAGGGCTACGTTTATTCGCACATGTAAATCGTTACCAGAAATTCGTTTTGAGGGTGGACTGATTAAAACTCATGGAGATATTCCTCAAGAATACGAGGACGTTGCCAGTAATAAGCGATATAAATTTCATGAGTACTTTCAAAACACCATGCGTTCGATGTTTGTGTTCAACACGCCTGCCGTGCATCAATGTCATGGTTGGAAATTAGGCGAATATCTTGCAATGGGAAAGGCCATTATATCAACTCCAATTTCTAATCGTTTGCCATTTCCGTTTGAGGATGGCAAAAATCTCTTGGTAGTTCATAACCAAGAAGAATTGGTTGAGGCTATTCATCGTTTGTCAACGGACAATGAACTCAGGCGCTCATTAGAGGAATCTTCCCGCAACATTTATACTAACTATTGTTCCCCTATAGCGGTTATGCGTTCAGTATTAGGAGATTTCTTGTGATAAACGATCGTTGAGAGTCAGACGTAGTGTAAACAATAATTTGGATGTTAGGGAAAGATAATCATATGGATAAGGGCCTGCGGTTTAGCGTGGCCATGTCGATCTATAAGAATGACGACCCGGGATATTTGAGGACCGCCATTCGTAGCACGTATGAACAGACGTTGCCGCCGGCGGAGGTGGTGATGGTGGGCGACGGTCCCTTGCCCGAGGTGTTGCTGGCGGTGGTGCGCGAGCTGGAAAGCACATACCCCTCGTTGCGGTTACTGCCACAGGAGGTGAACCGTGGGTTGGGTGAGGCGCTGCGCATCGCATGCGAGAACTGCCAGTACGACTATATCGCACGCATGGACTCGGACGACATCTGCATGCCCGACCGCTTCGAGAAGCAGATGCGTGTGTTTGCCGATGATCCCGAGGTGGGCATGGTGGGCGGCATGATCACCGAGTTTGTGGGCGACCCGACAAACATCGTGGACCGCCGTATGTTGCCGCTCGACAACGCCGGCATCTACAAGATGATGCGTACGCGATGTGGCGTGAACCACGTGACGGTGATCTTGCGAAAGGCCGACCTCATGGCGGCGGGCAACTACAGTGGTCGGTTCCGGCAGGAGGATTTCTACCTCTGGGCGCGACTGATGAAGAACCACGTGAAGATACGCAACATCGAGGATGTGGTGGTGAATGTGCGGTCGGGAGCCGACCAGTTTGCACGGCGTGGCGGACTGACCTATTTCCGTGAGCACATGAAGGTGTTTCGCTATATGTACGACGAGCACCTGATTTCTTTGCCCTACCTGCTCATCAACTATGGCTTGCGGTTTGCGCAAGTGGCGTTTCCCACCCGACTGAGAACGTGGGTGTACCAAAACTTGCTACGTAGCAGTCATTGATGGACGACGACCGCGCCCTTCCCGCCTTTACCGTTTTCACCATTACCTATCAGCGAACGGCTGAACTGGGAAGGCTCTTTGCGTCGCTATGTAGGCAGACGTGCAAGGATTTTGTGTGGCTCATCGTGTCGGACGAGACGAACGACGCTACCCGACAGGCTGTGGACCAATGGCGAGGGCAAGTGGACTTCGACATCTGTTATGTGGAGCTGACGCATGGGGGCAAGACGCGTGCCATGCGTGAGGGATTCCGCCATGTGCGAACGCCCCTGATGATCGACATTGACGACGACGACGAGTTGGTGCCGCATTGCGTGGCGGTGTTCAAGGAGGCGTGGCAAGCGGTGGAGCGCCAAGGACGTGCCGATATTGGCATGGTCAACGCCCTGTCGGTCGACGACGAGGGGCGAGTGGTGGGCCGCGTGGCCGCCCAGTCGGGTTGCGAGGACTCTGACTATATCACGATGGAGTGGACGCGAGGATGTGCCGCCGAGTACATCATATCGCGAAGGACGGCAACGGTGGCCGACGCCGCTCTGTTCGACGACCGTGGCACGTGGCTGGCCGACCAAGTGGTGAACGTGCGCGAGAGCGTCTATTGGAACCGATTGGCCCGCAAGTGGAACACGCGGTATCTCTACCAGCCGTTGCGCATCTACCACACGGCAGGGGCGTCGCGCCTCTCCGCACAACGCTTTGACCGACAGAAATGCGTTGACTATGCGTTCTCCAACTACGTGATGTTGCGTGAGCTGCGTGGGCGTTGGCACGAGAACCGCCGCACTACGCTGAAATATATGGCCGAATGGGTCTACTGCGTGCTTCGTGCACCATCGATCCTCGTCTCTCTGTTCGCCCGCAGAGAACACTGAAGCCATGCAGGCTGATTTTATCAAAAGAACAGGCGGGAATTATTGTTCTCCCACAGATCGCACAGAGCAACACAGATGCCATGCTGGGTGATTTTATCAAAAAACACGGATATCACCGATGCGCACGGATCGGTCTTTTCACGGATCCTTTACTCTTGCTCCGCTGCCTACTGCTTGGTTTTGATGCGCCGCTGGCGCGACGGATGAGCACGGATCTTTCGCATGCGGAAAGTTGGATGCAAGGAAAAACATCTGTGCAAATCTGAGAGATCTGTGGGAGACAACTAAGCGCCCAATGCGCTTGAAAAAGCAAATGGGAGAATTCGCCCACAGATCACGCGGAGCAACACAGATGCCATGCGGCGCGCGTGGGGGCGTAAGCACATGTTTTATGTGCGTAATGAAGGAATTTACATTCTTTCTTTGGTGGATTTAAGAAAAAAGCGTAACTTGCACCTCAGATAAGTACGACCAACGTTTAACAATCAAAATATGGCAATAATAACATTAGACAATAGCACTTATAACGATGCGGCCTTGTATGCGAAGTTGCATAACGTTAGCATTGCTGACGCTTTGAAGGCTGGTATGAAATTGTTGTTGGAAAACATTAAGGTTCAGGAAGCAACAGACTCCAATGAGCAATATTATATCTCTCCAACGATAAAAGCATTGGAGACGGGGTTTAAATGCCCTGACAACCTGTCGGAAGATTACAAGCAGGAATGGTCGGATGCCATAACGGAGAAGCATCTATGAAACTCTTTCTCGACACCAATGTTCTTATAGACTTCTTATTAGAAAGACCACCTTTCTACCCTGCGGCCGCAATGATTATGTCGTATGCGTTCGAGGGCAAGGTGGGCATTTGTGTATCTTCAATGTCGGTCGTCACCACTCATTATATTTGTGTTGATCGTTGCAAAATGCCTATTGAGGCTTTTAGGCGTAAGATGGATTTCCTCAGAGGCTTCATGGAGGTGTGCGCAGTAGAATCAACCGACGTATTCAAGTCTTATGACGCAAATTGGAAAGACTTTGAAGACGGGGTGCAATATCATGTGGCAATAAGAAATGGCGCTGATTATCTTGTAACAAGAAACACGAAAGACTTTGAGGAAAACGAAATAGAGGTGATTTCCTTAGATTGGGCGTGTAAGCTTCTGCAAAAAGGCGAGTAGTTTTATAATGCGGAATGGGGAATGACCATGCGGGATGATTGGGGTCTCCCACAGATCGCGCGGAGCAACACAGATGCCATGCGGGGTGCTTTTATCAAAAAACACGAGACCCCAGTGGCCGTAGGCAGGATGGAACAGGATGGGCAGAATGGGCGGTGGGCGCAATGCGCTTCCGGGCCCACCTGCCCATCGGTCGGTTAGGCTGTCGGTGGGTTAGAGCACGCTGTGGCGGTTCTTGCGGCGGCGGGTGTAGCTCACGTGGATCCAGCGGGGCACGGGGGCGTCGATGGGTTCCCAGATGAGCTGGTCGAAGTCGAGGCGGTCGCGAATGAAGCGGTAGAGCGCCATGGCGCGCTTGGGCGTCCCCACCACGATGTCGGCGGCCTCACCCTTGGTGTGCTGCGAGGCGGGAGCAGCGCCGGGTATGAGGCGGTTGACGGCCGGCGACCGGAAGCCGCTGCTGATCACGATGGGTCCGAAGCGGTGGCGCAGGGGCTCGAGCACGTTCTGGCAGAGCGCCTCTAGGGCGGCCGTCTGCGCGGCGTTGGGACAGTTGGACAGGTCGTGGTCGGCGGCCACGCCCGAGCGTGTAAACTCGTAGAGCTTGAAGTGAGGTGTGAGTTGTGTTCTTTCGGTTTGTGTCATGATAGTAAATGTGTTGTGTGTGTGTTGATGTTGTTGTGAATGATTCTTGCGCGTAAGGGTTGCCGCTGCCGCCGGGCGTCGTTGCCAGGCGTTGCGGCACATTGCGAGCGGCCTCATAGGTAGGATCGTAGCACGGTGCGGTGGTCGTTGAGCCGATTGTTGATCTTCCAAATCACGTTGTAGATGCTGCGCGGCAAGGCCAGTCCCACGGCGCTGAAGGCCCTCTTGGCCAGCCAAATCTGCGTGGCGGGGCGGCCATACGGGTCGGTTAGCTCGTAGGTGCCCCATGCCAGGTAGATCATCTCCACGAGGTCGGTCTTGGTGCGCTTCCACTCCACCGAGGCGGGTGGTTGGGCCACAAGGTGCCGCACATCGGCCACGAGAAGGGCCAGAGCCTTTTGGCGACGCTCCATGCGTTGCCGCTGTTGTTCAAATTCGGTGTTCATGCTGTCATTGTTTTTGTTAATGCCTGATGTTGAGAGTAATGGTAAGTTGCGATGCGTTTAGAACACGCCACGGTAGCTTCTGAAGGGAGGAAAACTGATGGGTTTCTGCCACTGTATGAAGACGCTGGGGTCCACGCCGCCCTCATACCACAGCCGGGCGAAATACTCCACCACGGGCGGTCGTCCCGTCATGCGGCTCTGCCGCGCCACGCTGTAGATGTTGCTTGGCATGCGCCTATGCAAGTTCTGGCAGAGCAGCGTAGCGATGCGGTGCATGGTCATGGGCCGGTGCGTGTCGTGGTCGATGATGCGTCGCATCTTCGAGAGGGTCCACGCCACCTCCATGAGTTGGTTGGTGGTGTCGCCCCAGATGGGAAACTCGCGGTCGGCGGCGTCGAGGTCGATCACGGCGCTGAAGAGTTGCAATAGGCGATCCTCCATGTTGACCTGCAGTTCATAGGTCATCTTAAACGGCGGTCGCTCTTGGTTGTTTTGTTCCGTACATGGGTTGTTGTTTGCCATGATAATTGTGATGAGTTTAGGGTTAATGATGTTTGTACTGTTGTCGGGTTTCACGCGTGTTTTTCCGTATCGTTGTCGGCGAGGCGGGTGGTGGGTGGTGGGGCCGCGCCGCCTCTCGTAGACGGCAGCAAAGATAGCCCGGGAACGCTGAGCGACCAAAAAAAGGCCAAATTATTATGTTTATTTAAAAAATCGATGAAATGAAACTTCACGAAAAGTAAAGCGTTCCGACAATGTATATAGATTTAACGGTTTTCCGTAATGCGGAATGGGTCCGTCGGATGTTGAGCGATTGAATGGGGAATGGGCACTGAACCGCATAAATACAAAGAGGGCGGGCAATGGCATCACGCCATTGCCCGCCCAGCATTAAAAGAGACTATCGAGATTTGGGGCGATAACTGTTAGTTGACAGCCACAAACATAAACTGGCCGGTGATATCGTTGAAATAGATGTCGTAGGTTCCAGCCGGAATGTTGAGGTTGTCGCCACCTGCCGCAGCGCAGTAGATCATGTCGGCGAGAGCGGCCGTCTGTCCACCCCAACTGGTGGTCCATTCGTGGTCGGCGCGGAACTTCATCTCAGTCGCTGCGGTGAACTTGTGGCGGAGATACCAGTTGTGGGGAGCCGTCTGAGTCATGTCGACGTCGGCTTTCCAGTCGTTGAATTCACCTATGATGCTCACGTGTGAGAACGCCTGCGGCTCCTGGTTGTCGAGCTTCTTCCATGAGTACTTCTTGCTTGACATGTCGATGGTGAGCGTGTAGTAGGCACCCTTCTCGGGGCACACGAAGGCGTTGGCGCCACTGTTCACGAGGTCGCCCTCGGCAGCCGTCTCGCCGTCGGTAACGCTACCCCATGCCAAGTCCCAATTGTTGATGTTGGCACGGTTCCATATCTTCAGGTTGGCGTCGCCTGTCCACTGCGTGGTGATGGAAGCCTTTGATCCGCCCTCGTTGTAGAAGGCGAGCTTCGAGGCAGCCTCAGCGTTCCATCCGTAGACCCCACCCACCATGTAATAAGAGTCGGCGCGCACCACGCTGTAGGTGTAGTCGATCATGTTGAGCGTGATGACGTATGTGCCCGCTTCGACAATCTTTCCAGCCTGCGGGTTGTCGGTAACGAGCGTACCCGCGTCGCTGATGTCGCCATCCTTCGCGGTTCCCAGCACACCCTGTGCCCAAAGGTTGTTGGCGTCGATGTTCTCCTGCGGAATGATCTTCCAGCACTGGTTGGTGCCCGTTGTGGTGAGGGTGAATGTGAATATAGGATCCTCATACACATCCTTGTCGGAGCGGCTGAACTTATAGTTGGGCAACGACGTTTCGTTGAGCGACCATGAGTTGAAGTCGCCCACGATGTAATAAGCCTTAGAGATAAACGGTGCCTTGGGCGACACGTTCACGCTGATCTCGCCAGCGTCGACGAAGAGCGCCTGACCGTTGGCCACCACATCGCTGTAGACGTGCGCCTTGAACGGGCGTGCCGACGGGCGCTTGCCGTAAGCCTTCACCACAGCCGTCTGCAAGGCCGTGCTGTCGATGGTTCCCTCGTTGGTGGCGTCGAGCTCCTGCGGAAGGGTGTAGGCGGCAGCCTCATCGGTCGGCGTGAGCACCACACGGGTGTGGCCGAGCTGCGCGCCCTCAGGCAGCGTAGCCGTAGAGAGGCTGAACACCTTCACATCCGTGCCGGGGTTGGCCAGGTTCACATCGCCGGCGGCCGAAGCCGTAAATCCCGGTATGGTGATGGCGCTATCCTGGTCGTTGTGTTGCGGCGCCATCCAATCGTCGTAGTCGCCGCTGCAGCTCATGAAGGAAAGACCCACAAAAGCCGCCAAGCTATATAACAATGTTTTTTTCATGGTTGTTGATTTTTTAAGATTTCACCCCTTTCCAGATGGCCACGGGGGGTCGGGCGGCACCCCACTCCACCCGTAGCCTTAATGAAAAAGTTATTTCACCTCACCTGTGTTCTTGTCGAAGTTCACATAGAGTTTCTGTCCGGGAGCGCAGCTCACCGAGTATTCGGGGCCGGCGTTGGCAGCCCAGTTCTCGGGAATGTTGATGTCGCGGAAATAGAGGCTGCCATTGAGGAGCGTAAACTCCGTGCGCCACCACTCCACATTGGGGATGTGGATGTAGGCGCGCAGCTCGCCCGTAGCGGTGAAGGCCGGCGATACCCACTCGCCGTTCTGGTCGGCAGGAGCCTGCATGGCCGCAGCGGGGTTGGCCTCGTCCCATATGCCGGCGGCGCCGCCCATGACGTAAGCCTCGCCCGGATAGATATGGAGCTTGTAGTTGATGGCCTTCTTGTCGGCGGTCATCTCACCATCGAAGAGCAGCGCATACCATCCGCCGTTGGCCAGCACGATGTTGTCGTCGTCGTTGTTCGACACGCCTGCACCAGCCTGGTCGTCGATGGTGATGCGTCCGTAACCACGCCAGTCGCCCTCGGCTGTTCCCCACTTGAAGGCACCGCCAGCCGGCACATACACCATGGTGTAATACTGACCCTGCAAGCCATAGACGGCGGGCACCTGCTTCCAGCTGCTCCATGCCTCCTGGATCGACGATCCGACGACATAGAGGCAACCCGGATACTCCACATCGGGAGCCTGATACTGGGCGCGCACCCGAGGCAGCGTGATGACGTTAGAGAATGTCTCGCCGAGGTTCTCCGTCATGGTGCCGTCGATGATGGCGCGCAAGCGAACGTAGACGGGCAGTGTGGCCGGCACGTCGGCGCCAGCGTTGGCAGCCTGGAAGAGGTCCACCACGGCATTGTTAAACTCCACGGCGTTGGCGTTCATCTTAGCCGTGGTGAACGAGGTGGAGAGCTCCTTGAAGGCCGCCTCACTGTTGGTCTGGCCGAAGGTGGGGTCGAGCGACACCTGCACGAAGTAGCACACCAGGTAGGGCACACCCTCGCCATAGTTGGGCTGCGAGCAAGTAAGCTCCACGCCCTCCGACTTTGCCAGGTCGTAAATGTTTTCGGCATACGCCGGTGTGTTGAGCACGAAGCCCTCGGCCACGTGGCTCAGGTCCAGTGTCGGGTTGCTGTCGCGATCCTCGTCGCAAGCGGCGAAGAGGAACGGCAACACGAGCAACGGAAGCGTCATGAGTTTATGTAGATATTTCATGATCCAAAGTCTTTATGGTTATTCGGAAAAACTATTAATAGTTCGGATTCTGGTGGAGGTTGGGGTTGCCCGAGATCTCGTTGGCCGGAATCGGATAGATGTTGTAGTGGCTGTCGACACCCACACCGTTGGGCTGGCCGCCCTTGAAGCTCCAGAGATACTGGCTGCTGGTGTAAAGCCCGAAGCGCACGAGGTCGCTGCGGCGGCGTCCTTCGAGGTAGAACTCGCGGCACCACTCATCGAGGATGTCGTTGAGCGAGAGCGACTTGGCCTCGTTGATGCGGTGGGCGCGCTGCTGCAGCACCTTGATGTCGGCGAGGGCAGCGTCCTTGTAGCCCAGGCGGTAGTTGGCCTCAGCGCGTGTGAGGTAGATCTCAGCCAGACGGAAGAGGGGCACGTCGGTGTCGCAGAAGTTCTGGTCGTGAACCTGTCCGCCATCGGTGCGCACGTTCGACCATTTCACGATCGACACACCGTCGAAGAAGTTCTTGATCGACTTGTCGGGCTCCAGTCGGCGCACACCACCGGCGTAGCCGGCGTAGAACAGCGCGCGGTCGTCGCCAGCCTTGCTGACGAGCTCGGCTGTGCTGCCGCCGAGCACCTGGTCCATGGCGATGATGTCGGCCTCACTGAGGCTGCCGGCGTCGAGCTGGTTGTCGGACAGATACTTTTTGTAAGCGTCGGTGCAAGCCTTGTTGTCGGCGTTGGGCAGGTCGAGGGTGGGGATAAACTTACCCACGAGGTTCTTGCGTGCGAAGACACACTGCCAGGGGTTGTTCTGGTAGAAATAGGGCATACCGCCGCAGCGTGTACCATTGATGAGCATGGTCGTTGCGCCGTGGTTGCGCGTCTTCAGTCCGTCCTGGCGGATGGGGAAGATAATCTCCTGCATGGCCTCGGGGTTCTCGTCGTTGTCGGCCATGAAGAGCTGCTGGTAACCGGTATAACCGTTCTTCTCGGCCCTACAGAGGTCGTAGGCGTGAGAATTCAGAATACTGTCGCAGTAGTCCTTGGCCTTCTTATAATCGTTGATCTGGCCGTCGGTGTAGACCATGGCGTTGAGCGCCAGGCGAGCGTGGAGGGCAAAGGCCGCACCGCGGTCGGCGCGTCCGAAGCTCTTGGCGTTGCAGTAGGCACCCACATTCTTCATCAGCGGCTCGATGGCCGTGAGCTCCTCATCGATCCACTTGTAGAGGTCGACGCCGCTCTTCTCGGTAGGCAGGTCGCCGTTAAACTCCACCTTGAACGGAGCCTTGTGGAAGAGGTCGAGGAAATGGTAGTAGTTGAGACAGCGCAGGAAGCGCACCTCAGCCACCTCGTCGTCGGGGAGCTTGCCCGTCTGCTCGCTGATAAACTGGTTGTGGAGCGTAATGTCGTAGGCCAGACGCTGGTAGCACCAGTTGACACGCGGCGAGGCCGACGTCCATGCCATGTTGGTGATAGGCATGATGTCCTGGTTGTCCTGCCAGGCCCAGAGCACCTCGTCGGAGTTGAGCTCATTGAGGTTGAACACGGTGCGGTAGAATCCGCTCTCACCCTCGTCGGTGCCCATATCAGCGTTACCGTCAGGACCTTTCTGACCGGTGAGTCCGAGTGTGCCATACTGCTTGGCCAGCAGTTCCTCCACCTTATACGACGGCGAGGTCTGCGGGTCGATGGGCGAAATGTTCAGATCGTCAGCGCACGACACGGCGGCCATGCTGATGAGGGCCAACGCTGCGCTTTTCAATATGATGTGTTTCATGATTGTAAATGCTTAGTTAGATGGTTTTTATCCGTTGATGGTTTGCACGGTTAGAAATCGAAGTGCACACCGAGCTGGAAGCTCACTGGGCGCGGGTACGGATCCTTGTCGACGCCATTGGCCACCTCGGGGTCGAGACCCTTATACTTGGTGATGATGAATGGGTTCTGCACGGTGAAGTAGACGCGTCCGGCGAAATACTCGTGCGATCCACACTTCATGAGTGCCGGGAAGGTGTAGCCGAGGGTGATGTTGGAGCACTTGAGGAACGATGCGTTGCGAATGAAGTAGTCGCTGACGCTGTTCATGGCGGTGGTCAATCCGGTGAATCCGAGAGCCACAGCCTCAGGAGTGCTGTTCTCGAAGGCGCCGTGGCTGTAGAGTCCTGAGTCGCACACCTTAGCCTTGTTGGCGAGGTTGTAATAGTACACATAGTTGCCGAGCGAAGCGCGGAGCGAGAAGCTCAGGTCCCAGTTCTTGTAGAGGAACTTCGATGTGAGACCCATGATCACGTCGGGTGCCGGGCTCTTGTAGTAGTAGCGGTCGCCATCGTCGATCACGCCATTGTGGTCGCGGTCAACATAGAGACCCTCGATGGGCTTGCCGTTGTCGTCGTAGACCTGCTGGTAAACGAAGAACGAGTTGATGGGCTCACCCACCTTGTTGCGCTGCAAACGGGTTGAGGTACCGCGCGCGGCCGTGGTGGAGTTGACCCACACCCAGTCTTGTGCGCCGGCCTTGAGCTCGGTGATCTTGTTCTTGTTCCATCCCACATTGTAGGTCACGCCCCATGTGAAGTCCTTGGTGACGATGGGCTTGGCGTCGATGGAGAACTCCAGACCGTAGTTGCGGAGCGAACCGATGTTCTGCAGCAGCTCGTCGCCGAAGGTGGTTCCTGCCGTTGCCGACACGTTGGCCAGCAGGTCGCGTGTGTTGCGGATGTATCCGTCGATGCTGAAGCCAACGCGGTTGTTGAGCGCGCTGAAGTCGACACCCACGTTCCATGTCTCGGTCTTCTCCCATGTGAGCTTGCCGTTATACTTGTTGGGTCGCATGGTATAATAATAGGTGTCGCCGAAGGTATACTGCGAGAACTGGTCGCCGCGCACATAGACGGGAGCGTAGTAGAAGTCGTCGATACCGTTCTGCTGACCGGTCTTACCCCAGTCGAAGCGGAGCTTCAGGTTGTTGAGCCAATGAATGTTGGCCATGAAGGGCTCCTCGCTCATTCTCCATGCCAAGGCAGCTGATGGGAAGTAGCCCCACTTGTGGCCTTTGGCGAAGCGCGATGATCCGTCGGCGCGGAAGGTGGCGGTGAGCAGGTAGCGGTCGAGCAGGTTGTAGTTGAATCGGCCGAAGTACGACACAAGCGAGTTGTGTGTGGCCCATTCGGTCTCGCTTCTGAGCTTCTCGTTGTAAGCCTCGCCGGTCAGCGGGTTGGTACCCTTTCCGTAGGTGCCTGTTCCCGTGCGGTGGTAGTGCGACTGCTCTGCGCCTGCCATGATGTCCACATGGTGGTCGCCAAACTGGTGCATGTATTGTGCGTAGGCGTTGCCCACGATGTTATACTTGTAATAATCCACAAACTCCTGGCGGCCATAGTAGTTGTCGCTGTAAGAGGTGCGCGCCACATCGGTGGTCTGGCTGGTGGCAGTGTACTGCGCGCCGAGGCTGGCGTGGATATGGAGGTCTTCGAAACCGTGGATCTTATAGTCGACCTCGGCGTTGCCGCTGATATCGTTGGCGTTGGCCACGCAATGCTTGTTGTTGAGCATGGCCACAGGGTTCTGCGGTGTTTGCGAGTAAGAGGTCTTGGTCCAGTTGGGGTCGTTGAACGAAGCGCCCTGGAGGGTCTGGTAATAGCCACCCACCACGCTGTAGTCGGGATCGTCGGTGCGCACGGGACGTGTGGGATCCATGGCCAGGGCGGCTCCGATGGCTCCTGCGTCGGCGTAGCGGTCCTTCTCATACATATACTTGGCCGTAAAGTTGAAGTTGAGGTGCTTGTCGAGGAACGAGGGCGCCACGTTCACGCTGCTGTTGAAACGGTGCATCCAGCTGGTGCGGAGAATACCGTTGGCGGCGTTGTAGCCTGCGCTCACACGGTAGGGCATGTTCTTCAGGCCGCCCTGCATGCTCACGCTGTGGCTGGTCGACACGGCGGTGCGCAGAATCTCGTCCTGCCAGTCGGTGTCGGCGTCGCCAAGGAGGTTGGTGTCGATGCCCTTCGATTCGGCGAGTTTCTTAAGCTCTGACGCGTTGAGCGTATCGTATTTCTTGCGCACGGTCGACACCGTTACATCGCCGTTGTAGGAGAAGGTGGGGCGCTGTCCGCTGCTTCCCTTCTTGGTGGTGATGATCACCACACCGTTGCTGGCGCGCGATCCGTAGATGGCTGTTGCCGAGGCGCTCTTGAGCACGGTGAAGGTCTCAATGTCCGACGGGTTGATGTTGGCGAGGATGTTGCTCATGCCCGTTGCGGTGTTGTTGTCGATGACGAGTCCGTCGATGACATACAACGGGTCGTTACTGGCCGAGAGCGAGGCACCACCACGGATGCGGATCTGCGCTCCTGCGCCTGGCGATCCACCGTCGGTCTGCACATCCACACCGGCCACCTTACCTACGAGAAGGTCGGAGGCGTTGTTGGTTACGCCCTTCGTGAGCTCATCGGGCTTCATGACGGTCACCGATCCTGTGAGGTCGGCCTTCTTGGCCTTACCGTAACCGATGACCACCATGTCTTTCAACTGGGTGGCTCCGGCTTCCTTCATCACCACGTCGACGTTTTGCCCGGCCGTGACGGTGGCGGGCTCATAGCCAATAAATGAGATGGTGATGGTCGATTTGGGGTTGGCAGAAATGGTAAAGTTACCATTGGCGTCGGTGATGGCTCCGCCCTCAACGCCTGCCACACGCACGGTGGCACCGATAATGGGTTCGCCCGTGGCATCCTTCACATGTCCTTTCACGACAACCTGTTGCGCGAAAGCACTTGCCGAAAGGAACAAGCCGCCTGTAAGGGCTGCTATCCTCAAGGTGTTAGAGAATTTAACATGCTTCATGGTTCATATTGTTTAGGTTGATTAATAATTGTCTCGTCTGTTTGCCTATTGCTTGGAGTCTGCAAAAGAGGCCAGTTGTCCCACGCCTGCGTCCATAATAATATATAGGGTAGGGTTGGCGGCTAGTCTCCTTGTTTCTCCAGGGCGAAAGGTAGATGTCGTTAGATTACAGTGCAAATTTACGACGCTTTGCCATAGGTTGATACTCCTTTTTTCATAAATCCGCCAAAATTCGTGTGCAAACGTTTGCATAATGCAAAAAGTTAAAATGGCAAAAAAGAGCATCAAGTTACTCATTATTGGCGTAAATTTGCAGCCGTAAGACCAGATATATGGATAAGAAGCAAGCTACTACGATGAAGGACATAGCCGAGCATTTCGGCGTGTCGGTCTCCACTGTCTCGCGCGCACTGAGCGGATGCAAAAAGGTGCGGCAGGAGAAGCGCGACGCCATCTGCGCCTACGCCAAGGAGCTCAACTTCTCGCCCAACGACCTGGCCCAATCGCTCAGAAACAATCGGCGACACGCCCTGAAGGTCATCGGCGTGATCGTGCCCGAGATAACCCATTACTACTTTGCGTCGGTGCTCACGGGCATCGAGGAGACGGCCTCCGAGCGTGGCTACCAAATAGTGATCACCATGAGCGGCGAGCACTATGAGCGCGAGCGACAAATCTGCCAGATGTTCGACACGGAGCCCGTGTGCGGCGTCATCATGTCGCAGGCCAAGGAAACCACACAGTACGACCATTTCCAGATGCTGCTCGACAAGGGCCTGCCACTGGTGTTCTTCGACCGCATCTGCACGGGCATCAACGCCAGCCTTGTGGTGGTCGACGACTACATGGGGGCGTTCAAGGCCGTGACGCACCTCATCGAAACGGGCTGCCGCCGCATAGCCTTCTATGGCATGGCGGGCAAGGCCGAGGTGGGCAAGAACCGCTACAACGGCTACCGCGACGCCCTGCTCAAGGCGGGTCTGAAGCCCGACGACTCGCTGGCCATCGTGTGCGACAACCGCAGCGACGCCGAGCGCCTCACACCCAACATCCTCAGGCGCGACGACCGACCCGACGCGTTCTTCTGCGTGAACGACGATACGGCCATCGGCGTGATGTACACGGCCAAGCGCATGGGATTCAACATTCCCGACGACGTGGCGGTGTGTGGATTCACCAACGGCAGCCGCGCCGTGGCCTGCGACCCCCAGCTCACCACCGTGGAGCAGCGTGGCGTGGAGGTGGGGCGCGAGGCCGCCAACATCCTCATCGACAAGGTGGAGGGCCTGACCGACCCCGACAAGGTGGAGAAACGGGTGGTGAAAACCCGACTCGTGGTCAGAGGAAGCTCGAAATGACAATGTGGAATGTGAAGTGTGACAACCACACTGCACATCCGCAACAACATACGTACGAAAGTACGGAAATACGGAAATACATACGTTCGTAGGAACTTGCGTAAGCAAATACGTTCGTAGGAACACCCCAGCCGCCGCAATGCGCGTTCGCCAACCACGATGGCGCATGGGCAAAACTTAGACCTAACAACAACCTAAACAATATCATGAAACAAAAAGAAGATTTAAGCTTTTGGAAGCTTTGGAACCTGAGCTTCGGCTTCTTCGGTGTGCAGATTGCCTACGCCCTACAGAGCGCCAACATATCGAGGATATTCGCCACACTGGGAGCCGACCCCCACTCTCTCAGCTATTTCTGGATTTTGCCGCCGCTCATGGGCATCATCGTGCAACCCATCGTGGGAACGCTGAGCGACCGCACCTGGTGCCGATTCGGACGGCGAATACCCTACCTCTTCATCGGATCGGCAGTGGCGGTGGCGGTGATGTGCCTGCTGCCCAACGCGGGATCGCTTGGCATGGCCATGAGCACCGCCATGGTGTTCGGACTGGTGTCGCTGATGTTTCTCGACACGAGCATCAACATGGCCATGCAACCCTTTAAGATGCTCGTGGGCGACATGGT
>ENA-OZLD01000214-OZLD01000214.1-human-gut-metagenome-genome-assembly--contig:-NODE-214-length-15211-cov-14.509039_pt1 | contig 15211 bp, 13 predicted proteins | sample MGYA00244834_ERZ653780 | MGnify/ENA primary metagenome ERZ653780 (study PRJEB26926, sample SAMN06164474) | human gut metagenome | biome: ENVO:00009003; feature: ENVO:2100002; material: ENVO:00002003...
TGGTTCCCGACACCCTCTACAGTGTAACCATGCGCATAGGTTTCCGCATTGAGCCTAGGGTGAGCCTCTATCTGCGACAAGTGGTAGAAGACCTGGTGGCAAGCAAGAAGGTAGATCTGAGAAGTACCTATCCTTCGCTCCGCAAAAACGGAATACCTGGCGACTTCCGCTTCATCATCATCCACCGCGTATATTACCCGGAGAGTTCCGACAACCGTCAACAGAACCTGCTGATGACCATCTATGCCCTTATCGGCAAGATAGGCATTGACGAGCCTAAGGCTTTGGGCCTCGACACATCCATGGTGGTGGTAGAACGTATTCCGCTCATCATCAACCATTGCAACAGAAACATCAGGCGCATCATGCAGATTGTGGAAGAATAGGAAGATTTTTCTAAACAAAAAAACAGTCGGATGATTACTTTTCGAATTATTATTTGTATCTTTGCACCTGAATTGCGCAAAGCAAAGTTGAAAGATAATAAAAAAGATAATTGAATGGGAAATCAAATCACAACTATGGAGCGGGGAATGCAGCAACGCACAGAACTGCTCCTGGGAAAAGATAATCTTGAAAAAATTCAGCAAGCGCGAGTGCTCATCTTCGGAATCGGAGGCGTGGGTTCATGGTGCGCAGAGGGACTGGTGCGCAGCGGCGTGCGCAACATCACCATCGTGGATAGCGACCGCGTATGCGTGACCAACTGCAACCGCCAGCTGATGGCAACAAGCCGCACCATCGGACAGGTAAAGGTAGATGCGCTGCGCGACCGCCTGCTTGAAATCAACCCTGAAGCCAACATCACGGCTTATCAGAAAATCTATCAGGCAGAAACCGCAGAAGAGTTCCACATGGAGGAATACGACTACATCATCGACGCCATAGACTCGCTGAAAGACAAGGCCGACCTGATTCTGCGTGCCACTGCTCTTCCAAAGGAAATCACCTTCGTATCTTCGATGGGAGCAGCCCTCCGCCGCGACCCTTTCATGGTGAGGAAAGCTGAGTTCTGGAAGGTTGATGGCGATCCGCTGGCAAGAGCCCTGCGCAAGAAATTCAAGAAGAACAAGACCTTCCCCCGCCGCAAATTCCAGTGCGTGTTCAGCGAGGAAAAACCGATGCAGAACATGAGCGACCAGCGACTCGTAGAGGACGAATGGACATCTACGAAGCCACAGATCAACGGCTCACTCTGCCACATCACCGCTACATTCGGAATGGCAATAGCAGGAATCGTTATCAATCACATCATCGAAAGATAATATTTTGAAGAAGGTATGATCAAGATACGCTGCGTGGTAGAACGGATTACCTACCAGAATCAGGAAAACGGATATTCCGTGATGAAAGTCAAGGTGAAGGGATATTCCGACCTGGTTACCCTGGTGGGAAACCTGCTGGATGTTCCAGTGGGAGCGGTACTGCTGTGCAATGGCGACTGGAAGATGGACAAGCGATACGGACAGCAGTTTGCCTGCGAAACCTGGGAAGAGGTAATGCCTGCCACCGTATATGGAATCGAGAAATACCTGGGCAGCGGACTGGTGAAAGGCATCGGTCCGAAGTTTGCTCACCTGATAGTGGAGAGGTTCGGAACGGAAACCATCGAGGTAATAGAAGAAGACATCAAACGACTCTACGAGGTTGCCGGAATCGGCAAGAAACGCGTGGAGAAAATCCGCGACAGCTGGGAGAAGCAGAAGGACATCAAGAACGTGATGATCTTCCTGCAGCAGTATGGCGTGAGCACTGCTTACGCCGCCAAGATCTACCGACAGTATGGCAAGGAAAGCATCGACAACGTGAAGGAGAATCCCTACCGTCTTGCCGATGACATCTGGGGCATTGGATTCAAGACCGCCGACGGAATAGCCAGTAAGATGGGTTATGAGAAGAACGATCTGAGAAGATGCAAGAGCGGAATCAGCTACACCCTAAACGAACTCTCCAACGAAGGTCACGTTTATGCTGTAGAAGAACAGCTTATAGAAGCCGCCAAGAAACTGCTCGAAGCCGATGAAGAACCTATCAGACAAGCCATAGCGGAAATGATCATATCAGAAAATCTCATCCGTGAGAACGAAGCCATCTATCTGCCTCCCTTCTATCATTCTGAACGAGGAACGGCAAAGAAACTGCTGGAGTTAATGCACGGTCAGGGACCTACCCTCTTCAATATGCAGGCCGATATCCAGGCAATAGAAAAGGCTTCAGGCATCAGATACGACGAGGTGCAGATTGCCGCCATTGAGCAGGCAGTACGCTCTAAAGTGATGGTGCTGACGGGTGGCCCTGGAACAGGAAAGACCACGACGACGCAAGGTATCATTTCTGCTTACAAAACGGCAGGAATGAGAATTCTGCTGGCGGCTCCTACGGGCAGAGCTTCCAAGCGAATGAGTGAGGCTACGGCAATGGAAGCCAAAACCATCCATCGGCTGCTGGAGTTTAATCCGCAGGACGGATACAAGCGCAACGAGGAGAACCCGCTGGAGGGTGATGCGCTGATCGTGGATGAGTGTTCGATGATAGACATCATCCTGATGTATAATCTGATGAAGGCGATTCCGGAGCACATGCGCCTGGTGCTGGTGGGCGACATTGACCAGCTGCCGAGTGTGGGAGCCGGAAACGTTCTACGCGACATCATCGACTCAGAGAAAATTCCGGTCATCCGACTCACCCGCATCTTCCGACAGGCGCAGTCGAGCCGAATCATCATGAGTGCCCACGCCATCAACCAGGGATATTATCCGGACACGAGCAACGGCAAACAGACCGATTTCTTCTTTATCAAGAATGAAGATCCAGAGCAAGTGGCTACGGAAATCGTGAATCTTGTAAAATACCGTCTGCCAAAAGCTTACAATCAGCCACAGAGTAACATCCAGGTGCTTACCCCGATGCAGAGAAGCGTGGTAGGTGCAGCCAATCTGAACATGATGCTGCAGCAGGCACTCAACACATCCAACATGGGAATCAGCCGTGGCGGAACCATCTACAAACTGGGCGACCGCGTAATGCAGATCAGAAATAATTACGACAAGAATGTATTCAATGGAGACATCGGAACCATAGAGAAGGTGAATATGGAAGACCGCACCATCTCCGTGAGTTTCGAGGATCATTCAGCTGAATACGAGGCAGCGGAGCTGGATGAGTTGACGTTGGCCTACGCCACCACCATACACAAGAGTCAGGGTTCGGAATATCCCATCGTGGTCATCCCTATCCTGATGACTCATTTCGTGATGCTTCAGCGCAACCTCATCTACACCGGAATCACGAGAGCCAAGAAAATCTGCGTGCTCATCGGTCAGCCCAAAGCCCTCGCCTATGCTGTAAGAAATCTGACTGTGAGCAGCAGAAACACGAAATTGAAAGAACGGTTGCGTGGCGAGATTGAGGCGGCAACAAATTCTTCTCCACTCCACTTCAGCAAGCCGTATGTTTTGCCTGAAGAGAATCAGCCAATGATGGCTGCTGAACCAGGAATCAAAAGAAAGGAATAGTGGTCTTGTCGGCATTGTACTTTACGGTAACCGTCTGGTTAGGAACTGAAGTCTCGATACTCTTGATTCCTTTCTCAAAACGGAGGTTGCTCTTGATTTTGTTCTCAGAAGCCTCACAGTGCATCTGAGGGGTAGTTGTGAAAACCACAGTCTTGATTTCTCGAAAAACAAGGCTAATTTCGCACAATTCGAGGGAAATCATTGAATTTTTTTATTATACTGGCTTATAATTCAGAAATTTTATCTAAATTTGCAGAAGCAAAGAAAAATCTGATGAAACATATAAAGACTGCATTGATAGGATTCGGATATCGGGGTAAACAATTGCTGCGGCTGTTACGCACGATTGAAAGCTATGAGATTGTCGGTATCGCCGACATCAACGGCTGCGGGGATTCGGAATCTCCGGGCGCTTCCTTCTATAAGGGCGAGGAAGCCTACAAGATGATGCTCGACGAGCAACAGCCCAATCTGGTTTTCATCACCACCCCCTGGCACCTCCACATCACTCACGCCACGGAATGCATACTGCGAAACTGCCATGTGGCTCTCGAAATCAAAGGCGGACTCTGCCAGGATGAATATGCCCCGCTACAGGAAATCGCCCAACAGAAAGGAGTAAAGGTTTTTCCGCTGGAGAACACCCTCTTCATGCGAGAAATCCTTGCTGTAAAAAGAATGGTGGATGAAGGAGCACTTGGAGAAATCATCTATATGAGAGGCGGTTACCGCCACGACCTACGCAAGCTGCTGCTCGATGACAATGGGGTGCTGGGTGGACGAAAAGGTACGGAAAGCGTGTGGAGAAGCCGTTTCTACTCGCACCACAACGCCGACATCTATCCCACCCATGGACTCGGTCCGCTCTGCATGATTCTGGGCATCGGGAAAACAGACCATCTCGCCTGGCTCACTTCCTTCGCCACCAAGGCGGTGGGACTTCGCCAGCACATGTCAGAAGATGATACTACTCCCATCACCCTGGGCGACATCATCTCTACGCAGATTGAAACCCAGGGCGGAACGCTCATCTCACTCACTCATGACACGACCCTGCCTCGCCCAAGAAGTCTCGACTTTGAGGTACAGGGTTCGCTGGGCATCTGGGACGGCGTGAACCGACGCATCTACCTGGAGGAGATGAACTCGGAAACCTGGCAAGACGACCACGCCATCCTGGCTCTATACGAAAGCCGCGAATGGCAGCTCTGGGGCGAGAAAGCCCTGAAGCACGACAGCCATCACCAGGGGATGGACTACATCATGTTGAGATGCGTTGCCGCTGAACTGACAAAAAACGCAAGCGCAGATTCGGCGGGAAGCATCCGCTATCCTGCCACGCTAAGCGATCTGGCCCTCTGGACATCGGTAACCCTCCTGTCTGAAATTTCCATCAGGGAGCATCGCCGTGTGGCATTTGGTTATTCAAGCGATTTGCAATATAAAAAGAACAAGAATTTATAAAACATATAGAATAAGAAACAGATATGATTACAGTTGATGGGTTGACCGTAGAATTCGGCGGCACCACCCTATTCAAAGACATTTCCTTCCAGATCAACGAGAAGGACCGTATAGCCCTGATGGGAAAGAATGGCGCAGGAAAGAGCACATTGCTTAAGATCATCGCCGGTGTGAGAAATGCTACTCGTGAAATCGCCAGACGTACTGCTTCTCGATGAGCCTACCAACCACCTCGACCTGAAGACCAAGGATGTGCTGAAACAGGCCTTGCTCGATTTCGACGGAACGCTTATCGTGGTTAGTCACGACCGTGATTTCCTCGATGGTCTTGTCAGCAAGGTTTATGAGTTCGGTCATGGTCGCGTCCGTGAACATCTCTGCGGCATTTACGAATTCCTGGAATCGAAGAAGATGGAAAATCTTCAGGAACTGGAGAAGAAGCAATAACCCCTATTCTATTGTTTTCTTATCAAAAATATTTCAAGCATAAAACAAAAAGTCCTGATGTTTCAAACAAACGAAACATCAGTACTTTATTTTTCTATCTATTCGGAAAAAACATTCCCGAAAAATTCTATTCGGAAAAACTTCCTTCCGGATATTACCAAAGCTCCAGGCGCTGGTTCTTAGGAATGAACAGCTTGTCGCCCTGCTTTACACCAAATGCCTCATACCATGCATCGATGTGAGGAAGCGCACCATCAACACGCCACTTGCCGAGAGAATGAGGATCATTCTTTACGCGGTTGCGGATTTCCTTATCAGTAATGTTCTGTCCCCAAACACCTGCATAGGCGAGGAAGAAACGCTGGTCAGGAGTGAAACCATCCTTGTTCTTCAATGGCTTCTTGGCTGTAGCATTCTTGAAGGCATTGTATGAAACCATCAAACCACCATGGTCGGCAAGGTTCTCGCCGAGGGTGAAACGGCCGTTGGCGTTCAGATCAGGCAACACCTTGATGTTGCTGAAGAAATCAGCATACATATCAGCACGCTTGTTGAAACCTTCGGCATCAGCAGGAGTCCACCAGTCCTTCAGATTACCGCTAGCATCATACTGACGACCCTGATCATCGAATCCGTGAGTCATCTCATGACCGATTACTACGCCGATAGCACCATAGTTGAATGCAGCATCAGCCTTAGGATCGAAGAAAGGATACTGGAGAATACCTGCTGGGAAGCAGATTTCATTGGTAGTAGGATTATAGTAAGCGTTCACGGTCTGAGGAGTCATGTACCACACATCCTTATCTACTGGCTTTCCTGCCTTCTTTGCAATCTCCTTATCGTTGGCAAACTTGCGGCAAGCCAATACGTTCTCATAATAGCTCTTAGATGGGTCGATGCTGAGCTTGCTGAAATCAGTCCACTTGTTAGGATAACCAATCTTTACATAGAACTTGTCGAGCTTGTTGTGAGCAGCTTTCTTTGTTACATCGCTCATCCAGGTCTGAGCATCGATACGCTGACCGAGGCTGATCTGAAGATTCTTCACGAGTGTCTCCATCATCTTCTTAGAGCTTTCTGGGAAATAGCGCTTGCAGTAGATGCGACCGAGTGCCTCGCCCAACTGAGCCTCTACCTGAGTAGTAGCGCGCTTCCAAAGAGGATAATCCTCCTTACGGCCACTCATAGTCTTGCCGAAGAATTCGAAACGGGCTTCGCGAATCTCATCGCTGAGGTAAGAAGCAGAACTATTAATGATGTCCCACTCCATCAAAGCCTTCAATGTGCCTGCACATTCTGCAGCTGCCACCTTGTCATAACCGGCGAAGAAAGCAGGCTGACCTACGATCATCTCCTTGAGATATTCGCTCTTGATTCCCTCGGCGTTGGCAAGTGCCTCGAGAGGAATGTTAGGATAATTCTCCTTGAATTCTGCCAAGGTCATCTTGTTGTAGTTGGCCTGAGGATCACGAAGTTCGGTACGGCTCTTTGAGAAAGTAGCGAGCGTTGTTTCGTGAAGGAATACGGCAGAAGCCTTCTTGGCAGCTTCATCAGCAGAGAAACCATAGAGCTGGAACATCTTGCTGAGGTAAGTCTTATAAGCCTCACGGATAGCTACAGTTGCAGCATCGTTGTTGAGGTAATAATCCTTGGCACCGAGAGTAAGACCGCCCTGCATCAGGATGTAGATGTTCATAGCTACGTTCTTCTCATCGGCATCGAAACCTGAGACATAGCCCAAACCAAGACCCATCCATGCATACTTAACCTGAAGCTTCTGAAGCTCGTCCTTGGTCTTGGCAGCTTCAATCTCATCCAACAGAGGCTTTACTGGAGCGATTCCAGCCTTGTTGCGGCTGTCAACATCCATAGAGAGTTTGTAGAAATCAGACAATTTCTGCTCAATGGTTCCAGCCTTGTAAGTCTTCTTCTGGAGTTCAGAAAGAATGGTGTTGATGCGCTTGTTGTTGTTCTCAGCCAGCTGGTCAAAACTGCCATAACGGCTGTAAGCGGCAGGAAGAGGATTGTTCTTCTGCCATCCACCTGTAGCAAACTGATAGAAACTGTCTGCTGGCTTCACTGTCTTGTCGAGATTGCTCATGACAAGACCCGATTTATTCTGAGCATCAGCGCCTAATGGCAGAGCTGCGATCAGCATCATCGGTAAGATCATTTTCATTTTCATTTTCTTCTCTTTATTTTATATTAATGTTACTATTATTTCGAAACTTCTTCCAGTTCTTCCGAAAGGAGCATCCAGCGCTCGTTCTCCTCATCGAGACTCTTCATGAGTTCGGTGTATTCGGTCACGAGTTCCATGTTGGTTGCATTTTCCGGTTTCATCAGGAGTTCATCAATCTCCTTCTTTCTCGCTTCCAGCTTCTCTATCTTCGCCTCACATTCCTTCACGGCTTTCTCAGCCTTACGGATCTTCTTCTGCTGTTCCTTATGTTCAGCGTAGCTCTGCTTGCCGGATGTGGCAGAGGCAAGACTGTCGGCTGTAGAACCTGATGCGACAGAAGAGCCGGAAGTATTGGCAGAAGGCGAACCGGCAGAAGCCATGCTCTGGTTGGCAAGAGCCTGATTGATGTTCTCGGCATTATGGGCACGGAGATAATCGTAAATACCACCAAGATGCTCACGAACCTTGCCGCCGCCAAACTCATAGACCTTATCTACCAGACCATCGAGGAATTCACGGTCGTGGCTCACGATGATGGCTGTTCCATCGAAAGCCTTGATGGCTTCTTTCAGCACATCCTTCGACTGCATGTCGAGGTGATTGGTAGGCTCATCGAGAATGAGGAGATTCACCGGTTCTAGCAGGAGCTTGATCATAGCCAGTCGGCTGCGTTCGCCTCCACTCAGAACCTTGACAAACTTCTCAGAAGTCTCGCCGCCAAACATGAAGGCGCCCAGGAGATCGTTCACCTTCAGACGCATTTCGCCTGTTGCCACATTGTCGATAGTCTGGAAGATAGTTAGATTCTCATCCAAGAGCTGCGCCTGATTCTGGGCGAAATAACCAATCTGCACATTATGACCAATCTTGAGAGTTCCGGTGAAAGGAATCTCACCCATGATACATTTTACCAGGGTAGATTTACCCTCGCCGTTCTTACCCACGAAAGCCACCTTCTCACCACGCTTGATGGTAAAGGTAACATGGTCGAAGACGGTGTGGGCGCCGTAATCCTTGCGCACCTCATCGCAGATGATAGGATAATCGCCACTTCTGAGACAAGGAGGGAATTTGAGGTGCATCTGCTTGTTGTCAACCTCATCTACCTCGATAGGCACGATTTTCTCGAGCTGCTTGATTCTGCTCTGCACCTGAACCGCCTTGGTAGGCTTGTAGCGGAACCGCTCGATGAAATCCTTGATGTCGGCAATTTCCTTCTGCTGGTTTTCGTAGGCACGGAGCTGCTGCTCGCGGCGTTCAGCACGCAACACCACATACTCATCGTATTTCACCTTATAGTCTTCTACCCTTCCGCAAGTAATTTCGAGGGTACGGTTAGTTACATTGTTGATGAAAGCACGGTCGTGGCTCACCAGAACCACAGCCTTGGCACTCTGCGCCAGGAACTGCTCCAACCACTGGATACTTTCAATATCAAGGTGGTTGGTAGGCTCATCGAGGAGCAGGACATCAGGCTTCTGCAACAGAATCTTGGCAAGTTCGATACGCATTCGCCAACCGCCGGAAAACTCCTTGGTTGGGCGCTCAAAATCATCGCGCGTAAAGCCAAGACCGCTCAAGGTACGCTCTATCTCAGCCTCATAGTTTTCGCCCCCCATCATCATGTAGCGTTCATGTTCCAGGGTAAACTTCTCTACGAGCTGAGCATAGCTTTCGCTCTCATAGTCGGTGCGGTCGGCCATTTCCTGCTGCATCTTGTCCAGACGCGCCTTCATCTCGGTATTATGGGCGAAAGCCTTGCGGGTTTCCTCTTTCACGGTCGTATCGTCCTGCAGTTTCATCACCTGTGGCAGATAGCCGATAGTGGTTTCGTTAGGAATAGCCACAACGCCATCAGTGGGTTTCTGCAAACCGCAGAGAATCTTGAGCATCGTAGATTTTCCGGCACCATTCTTACCCACCAGGGCAATGCGGTCGCGGTCGTTGATGACGAAACTTACATCATGAAAGAGAGGCTTAACGCCAAACTCTACTTTCAGTCCTTCTACTGAAATCATCTATTTTAATTTATAATTTACAATTAATAATTTATAGTTTTCCTAACTCCTTTTACGGAATGAGCAGGGATGAATCTCCATAGCTCAGGAAACGGAAATCATGCGAAAGAGCATACTCGTAAACCTTCTTCCAATCGCCCTTGAGGAAAGCACTCACCAGAAGCAGGAGCGTACTCTGAGGCTGATGGAAATTGGTGACCAGCATCTTCACAATCTTATACTGATAGCCAGGAGCAATGATAATCTGCGTGCTGGAATGGAGAGCCTCCAAGCCGTTGCGGTCCAGATAATCGATGATTGCCTGAATAGCCTGCATCGGAGTGATTCCATCTACCAGATTGCCATCTTCAGAAAGCTCGTAAGGATCCCACTGGTTTACATGCAGATCTTCTTCATTTGCCTCAGGATGCTTCAGCAGATGAACGCCCATGTAATAGAGACTCTCTATGGTACGGACGCTGGTGGTTCCTACGGCAATGACCCGGCACTCGTGCTTGATGAGTTTTTCCAGACTGCGGCGATGAACAACAATGTATTCCGTATGCATCTGATGGCCTTCGATTTCAAGACTCTTCACCGGTTTGAATGTGCCGGCTCCTACATGCAGGGTTACTTCTTCGCGGTCGATTCCATGCGCATCAAGATCCTTGAGAACCGCATCGGTAAAATGGAGTCCGGCAGTTGGAGCAGCCACACTTCCCTTGATTTTAGAATAAACCGTCTGATAGGTGGTCTTGTCACTCTCCTCAGTCTTGCGGTTGAGATATGGAGGAATAGGCAACTCACCTACTGCTTCGAGAATCTCAGCGAAAGACACCTTGTCGTTGTCCCAATCAAAATCAACCCAATAGTTGGTTCCTCCGCCTTTGGCAACCATTTTCTGCGCCTCAGAACCGAGAGCATCTCCGCGTCGCATGGTAGCGCTGAGCGTAAGCTTGTGGCCCTTGATTTCGAAATCACGCTTCAGGCTGCCCTCTTTCCATTTCTTCAGATTACCGATCATGCAGAGCCAGGAACAATGTCCGGTGGTCTGGAACATGAGTTCATAATCAGTAGGTTCTGCAGGCTCCATCAAGAAAACCTCAATAAGCGCACCTGTTTCCTTGCGGAAGTGCAGACGCGCTTGTATCACCTTGGTATTGTTGAATATCATCAAGGCTCCTTGAGGGAGATATGTGGGAAGATGAAGGAAAACATCATCGCTTACCTCGCCGTGCTTATAGACCAGCAGTTTGCTGTGGTCGCGCTGGGCAATAGGGAATTTTGCGATGCGCTCATCCGGTAAATCATAGTTATAATCACTAATTTTAATGTGTTTTGTATCCATTATTTATTTTACTTGTGAACTTTCTATTTTAAACTTTTATTTCTGTACTAAAGATGAGCCATCTGGCAGGTGGCATAAAACACAACCATGATAAGGGTAAATATCACTACGGTCATGATTTTATCTACATCATCATAGTCGTAACCCGTACTCGTATACTGGTTGGAAATATACTTAATCTTTGGGGAGATGCGGTAATACATCCTGATGTAGATAAGATAAACGACAACTCCCACCACAGCTCCGATAGCCAGACCACAAAGAATGTCGACCGGATAATGAACACCCAGGTAAAGACGGGTCCAACAGTTCACGAGCGACCATAATAACAGGGTCCACGTAACCAGTTTGCTGCGGATAAGCAACGAGAAGAAGATGGCTATAGAAAGCGTATTAGCCGCATGAGCCGAACAGAAGCTGAAACTCTTGAGGCGCATATTGTCAACCACCTGAACCGTATACTTGAACATCGGGTCGCTGGAAGGTCTGCATCTTTCAGCCAGCGGTTTGATGATTCCATCCACCAGTCCATCAGCCAGAAAGATGCAGAGCACCGCTCCTCCAACCACGAGAGCAATCTGGCCCATCATCTCGTTGTTTCTTATCACAACAACGAAGAGGACGATATAAAGCGGAATCCATGTCCAGCCCGACGTAAGCGCCATCGCCATCTGATCGAGCCAGACATTCTCGCTGCCGTTAAACACATGCAACAGCTGCATGTCAAAATCTTGTATCCTACTAAAATCCATTCTCTTTATATTAGTCAGATTTTATCTTAATCAGATTTCCTCTATAGCCTTGGTTTCAATCCAGCCTTCTCTGCCGTCTCCTACCTTGATTTCACGCCAGCCTTTCATCGCCTTATCGGTAATGTCAACTCGGGTTCCTTCATGCAGCAGGAAGAGGTCAACGCTCGTCTTGGCTGGAGTCTTCTTCACATTGACAGAAGGAGCGATGATGATGGCTCCCGTACGGTTGATGAGCATCTGCCGCTGCTGGTAAGCAAAGAGATTGCTCAGCAGGAAGACTGCCACGAAGAAGATTCCACCGAAAAAACCAATCTTGCGCAAAACGATATGCGAACCGAAGAGATAAACCAAAACCAGAACCAGCGCCATGATGATGGCTATGATGCCTGTCTTAGCCCAACAGTCAACACTCGTAAGGTTAACCAACGCCTTCCACCAAGTTACGAAGAACATCTCGCTTTCCGGAGTAATCTTATCGATGGTCTTGCTACGTGCAAACTGCAGGTTGAAGCTGATGTCTTCATCACCTGGCGAGAGCAGATGGGCACGCTCATAATTGAGCACAGCCTTGGTAATATTGTCTGTACGGTAATAAGCATTGCCCAAGTTATAGTAAACTTCGGCAGAAACACCATAGTTGTTCAATATTTCCTCATAGTCGCGTATGGCTTGCTGATAGTTACCTTTCTGATATTCCGTATCAGCATTGTTCTTGGTTACAGCGCCTGCAGAAACCGAGCAGCCCAACATCACCATGATCATCATGACGAACGAATATCCGGTTGCACTCTTCTTGCGCTGCTTACGCGTTGCATTGATAGCATTTTCTATATCCATAATAGCAGTCATTGCTGATTCGAATGTACGGTTCATATTGCCGGCAGGGTCGCCCGGCGCATAGCGTTCAAACTCACATTCATCGAGCGCAGTTGTAAACTTCTCGATAGTTCTCTCCTCTACACAATGTTTTTCGAGCATAGCCTGAATGTTTTCACGTGAGAGCTTTTCGGCAGGCATGTTGAGCTTGTAGCTTACATAGCCCCACAAAGCACGGAGCACTTCATCATAGAATTCTTCCTGCTTGCCACCGAGCATCAGCAGATGAGCCTTCTTCAGGCGTTTGGTTGCTATCTTGTTTGCCTTGTTGGAACGAACCTTTACAAGGTCGGCATTCTCGAGAGCACGGCGGCGGAAGACTATGAGCAGGGCAAAGAAGGCTGCCAATGGAACCAGCAGACTGGTCCAGTAGCCGAAGCTTCCGTAGAACATATCGTCAATATCATGGAGCTTAGACTTGCCCAGTTTCAGCGCGTGAATGTCCTTATCCTTGTTGCTGAAATCTGATGTTTCATTGTCTGAAGTTCCATCGCCCTTCTCTACATTCAGCGTAAACGGCTGGGTCTTGATTGTCTTGTACTTGTTAGCCGAAGTATCATAATAGGTGAATTCTACCGCAGGAATGGTATAATTTCCCTGATTACGAGGCACAGCCAGGAAGTCATAAATCATATTGCCTTCTACGCCATTGGCTGTAAGGCGGGTCTTGTCTGTCACCTTCGCATCGTACTTGTCAAAATCATTAGGGAAGGTAATGACAGGCTGCTTGAGCAGCTTCAGGTTTCCGATTCCTCCTACCACCACACGGATGGTGATTGGTTCGCCAGCCTTCACTTCCTTCTTGTCGATGGAAGCAGTAATATTGAATTTACCTACACCGCCCGAGAAGTTGGCAGGGCGCTGAGGCAATGGATCAACCTGAATTTTCACACTAGGTGCTATAATATCTTTCTTTACTTCAACATAGCCAGAACCGCCATTGAAGAAAGCTTCCATCGGGTCAACATTTCTGTTCTGCTGAACCACGATTCCCTTGAAGGTAATGGTTGGAATGGTGAGGCTTCCCGTCATCTGCGGATACATGACATACTGGCTCCATGTAACGCATCGGTAAGGTCGGCCGTTTACGGTTTCAGTATGGAAGGTCTTCTGCTGAGGCAGCGGAACTTCCTGGTTGTGGAATCCCTTCAGGTCAGGCATCTTACCTTCCAGCTGGGTAAGGTCTACCTGCGTGTAAACCTTATAAGTAAGGAGCACCGGTTCCTGTTCGTGAACACGTCGCTTGTTGGCTGTAACCTTGATGAAGAGGTCGCTGCCTGATATTCTTGATCCGGCAGTTCGCATGCGTGGTTCATTATAATCATTCTGTCCGTGCATGGAAGGTGCACCGTTGTTGCGTGCAGCATGGCCAGAAACCGTAATCTTAACCGGATGGGAAGAGAGTTTCTTACCATTTACGATGGCATGAGAGGCACCAATGCCAAAGGTTCCGTTCTTAGCTGCGTAGAGCGTATAGGTAATGGTTACAGACGATGAAGAGGAAGTATGGCCATTGATCATCTGATAACTGGACTGCGATGAGGTGTAAGGACCTGCGATTACCTCAAGTCCTTCTCCTACTCCGCCCAGGCGGAATTCCTCTACATCACGTGTATTGATGGTATAGGCCACACGGAAGTTTTCTCCCGCCGCCACGTGTGTTGGTGCCGACACACTGATATGCTGGGCTTTCAGCTGCAAACTGAAGCCCAGAAGCATTGCCCATATAATAATAAACCAACCTATATGTTTCATGTTCTATATTTATTATGCTCTTTGTATTATTTTACTTTTTACCAGTTTTTCTCATATTGCTTTCTGCGAGGCTGACTCATCGCTTTCTGCATCTTGCGCTTCGTATCCTTCTCCTGCTGGATGGCAGCGTTCAAGAGTTGTTCAGCATTATCTTTGCTCATCTTGTCCTGATTATTCTGATTCTGCTGATTGTTCTTATTCTGGTTGTTCTTGTTTTTATCGTTCTTGTTCTTGTCTTTATTCTGATCTTTGTTCTGATCCTTATTCTGCTTGTCTTTGTTCTTGTCCTTGTTTTTATCCTTATTGTTCTTGTTCTTATCGTTCTGCTTGTTCTGCTTCTGGTTTTTAAACAGTTTCTTGCAGAGGGCAAGATTATATCGGGTTGCATTGTCCTGCGGATTGCAGCGCAGGGCATTCTCATAACATCCTATGGCTTGCGCATATTGCTGATGCTGCTGCATGACCACACCCATGTTGTGGTAACTTCTGGCGCGTCGCATCTTGTTCGTTTCCAGTTTCGAAGCATTCTCAAACTGTATCATCGCCATAGAATCCTTCTGCTGCATCATCAGGGCGCAACCCAGATTATAGACAGCCTGCGCATTCTTCTGGTTCTTGGAGATAGCCTTGCGATATTGCGTTTCGGCTGCAGCCCACTTCTGATTATGATAGGCGCGGTTTCCCTGGCGGATGAAGTTGCGGTCGTTCTGTGCTCCCACCTTCGCCAAGCCCAGCACCATCAGGGCAAAAACCAATATATATCTTAAATATCTCATTCTTATTATATAATAATGTATTCAAGTTTCGCAAGCTCAGAAGTTAAAGGAGTTAAAGGAGTTATCGCTCCCTACGGTCGCTGAGGAGTTAAGACA
>ENA-OZLD01000236-OZLD01000236.1-human-gut-metagenome-genome-assembly--contig:-NODE-236-length-14812-cov-17.166836_pt1 | contig 14812 bp, 7 predicted proteins | sample MGYA00244834_ERZ653780 | MGnify/ENA primary metagenome ERZ653780 (study PRJEB26926, sample SAMN06164474) | human gut metagenome | biome: ENVO:00009003; feature: ENVO:2100002; material: ENVO:00002003...
CCTACGAGTTGATTCGACTTCAGAACACCGATGCCTACAACACAGGTAGCGGCAAGCAGCAGAACTTCAGCAAGACCATCGATGAAACCGAGAAACCTCAGGTGGGTCTCCGCATTCTCAACCATTGGGACAATCTCGATGGCAGCATCGAACGTGGCTATGCCGGAAAGAGCATCTTCAAATGGGAAGAAATCAAACTCGGCAAAAACGGTAAGGGCGGCAGCATCAGTAAGAGTCTGCACGACCGTCTCATCACCTACGCCCGTTCCAACGCCTCTTTGGGCATCAACGGCAGCGTGCTCAACAATGTGAATGCATCGCCAAAGATGATGACTGCAGAATATATTAATAAGGTGAAGATCATCGCCAACATCCTGCGTCCTTATGGTATCCGGGTATACCTCAGCATCAACTTCGCTTCGCCTATGGCTTTAGGCTACACCAAGACTGCCGACCCACTGGATAAGAAGGTACAGCAGTGGTGGAAGAAGAAGGCAAAAGAGATATATGCTACCATCCCAGACTTTGGCGGATTCCTCGTAAAAGCCAATTCTGAAGGACAGCCTGGTCCTGGCGACTACCACCGCACACATGCCGATGGAGCCAACATGCTTGCCGATGCCGTCAAACCATACGGAGGCATCATCATGTGGCGAAGCTTTGTATATGGTGCTAACCATAAGGGAGAAGACCGTGTAAAGCAAGCTGTCAGCGAATTCAAAGGTATGGATGGCAAGTTCCGTGACAACGTCATCTTGCAGTCAAAGAATGGTCCGCTCGACTTCCAGCCTCGTGAGCCATACGCTCCTATCTTCGACAACATCAAACAGACTCCACAGATAGCAGAACTTCAGATTACCCAGGAATATCTTGGTCAGTCAAAGCATCTCACCTATCTCGCTCCTATGTGGAAGGAATTCTTTGGCTTTGTTAATCCAGACAGACTGGTTGGAATCTCAGGTGTAGCCAATATCGGTGATGATGCCAACTGGTGCGGTCATCCGTTCTCACAGGCTAACTGGTATGCTTTTGGCCGATTGGCATGGAATCCTTCACTTACAGCTGAAGAGATTGCTCACGAATGGCTCGTACAGACCTACGAAAACCAGGACGAGCGATTCACTAAACCTGTAGAGATGATGATGATGACTTCGCGCGAAGCTTGCGTCAACTATATGATGCCTTTGGGTTTGCACCACATCTTCAAGTTCGACCACCACTACGGTCCGGAGCCAGATGGTTTCATCGCAAGTTATCCTTTGGAATGGTGTCCGGTCTACTATCACAAGGCTGATGCTCAGGGTATAGGTTTCGACCGTTCATCCAAGGGCACAGATGCTGTCGGTCAGTACCCAGAACCATATCGCAGTCTGTATGATAACATCGAGACCTGTCCTGAAGAATATCTTCTCTGGTTCCATCATGTGCCTTGGACTTACAAGATGAAATCAGGCAGCACCCTCTGGCAGGAACTCTGCATGAAGTACAACATGGGTGTAGCGATGGTTGAAGTATATCGCGACTTCTGGCACACCTCAGCCAAACAGTATATGAAGGGGCATGAACAGGAATGGCAACATACCGATTCATTACTAAATGTGCAGTTGGAAAACGCCAAGGAATGGCGCGAGACCTGTCTGAAATACTTCCAGACCTTCTCGAAGATGGATATCCAATAAAAGCGGAAACAAGGAATATCGAATATCTATCAGCAAAAACAAAATACTATCAAAATAAAAAAGGTGTATCCTCGCTTGCCCAATGTGTGGGGCAAGAAGGATACACCTTATTATATATATGAGAGATATATGTCCGATTGCTTACTTTACAATCTTCATGGTCTTGTTTCCACACTTCAGGATAAACAAGCCATTGCCAGGGATATTGTTCTTCTGGAACTCGGAGGTCTTCATCTTACATACCAGCTGGCCTTCGGCATTATATACATAGGTATAAGAAGAAGAATTGCCATCTGTTATCAGATGATCGATACCCGTGGTAGTAGATTGCAGATAAACTTCATCCAGGAAGAAAGCCTTGGAAGAATTAAAGGTGAGCTTAGTCTTGCCCTGTGCCTTTACCTTCACAACAGCCTCGTTCCACTGGCCATTCTTCATAGAAATGCTCTGGATATCCAATTCTGCATTCTCTGCTGACAAATTGAGCGTAGCATCAGCCTTACCAATAGGAGCACATTTAAAGGTAAGCTTTGCCTCACCATTCAACTCGAACTCTGGAGATGTGAGGGTGACATTAGTAGCCGAAGTCGTACCGAAACGACCACACTGGTTTCCGCCCTTCTGATAATTGCAGGTCCATCCCTCAACATCAGGTGCAAAGGTTCCTGTAGCAAAGTCATGACTCAACATTGGTGGTACGAAACTGCCGTCATTGCCACCCGTACCCTGACACTTGTCAAAGGACTCGTGGAAGATGTATCCATCCTGTGAAGAGGCTACATTATAGTTGATGAATTTGAAAGAAGCCGTCTTATCTTCCGCCATGGCGATATCGCTGATAGAGATATTCATCAGTTTCTTACCATCCGTATTTTCATGCTGAGTGGTTGCGGCAGGAGTAGTCTTGCTACCTAAGGCATTGACCTCATTATAAGGCCAGGCGTCGCCCTTTTCATTATTTTCTTTCTTGCTGTTATCAGCAGGAATGAATGTAATATGCTCAAATTGATTATACTCCGGATCATTGGTGTTCGGCATATTGATGTTCCACAACATCTCATCATAGTTGATATGATTGATCATGATACCCGAACTTGCCAGCCCCGCATCCCAGCCTTCCTGCTGGCGGTTTTCGATGATGTAATACTCGTCGCTGAAACCAGGGTTTGTGAATTTATAGGCATTACCTCCCTTGGCTACTGTAGCCATACCGGTCACTTCAACATTCTCGGTTAATTCAACTGGTTCTATCCAGCCGGCAGCATACTTCTCGTAAGCTGTATATCCGGCAGGACAATAGCTGTTGCCATTGTAGCTGCCAGAGCACATCAAATCCCAGGTTCCCATGCCATAGAAGCCTTTATATTCTGTATCATAGGCATCAGGGGAACCCAGGCAATGGGAGAATTCATGGCAGATGGTACCGATACCATCTACTCTGGTTTCAGTAGCCAACTCATTACTGCAGGCATAGGTAAATACTTTCTTGTTACCATACTGGGTAGGTTTCGGCAAATTATACTTGTGTGGCCATATCGTGCTTTCATCGCCACCTGTAGCCTCTCCTCTACCAGCATACAAGACAAACACAAGATCTACCTCACCATCATTGTCCCAGTCGTATGGAGAAAAATCCCAGCCGTCATTGACAGCATCCTGACAGGCTGCTGCAATCATACCTTGCGGATTCTTGTCACCACCATCAGCAGAATTGGCTCCATAGACTTCATAATTGGCAAGCGTATAAGGACCGGCAATATCAAAGGTCAGGTCAAACTGTCCGTTGCTCTGTGTGTGGAAATAGTCCTTGACACTACCACGGAAGTTTCCTTCGCTGAAGCCTTCTTCGTTGGCTACTCTGTTATAGAATGCCTTAGGATCAGCCATTGAGAACTTCTTGTTGGAAAACTGAACCAGGATAATGAGGCAGCGTTTCTTTCCGATATAAGATACTTTCTGTCGGGCATTGGTACGGGCATTGGTCTTTACCAAGCCACCTCTTGTAAGATAAGGTCCCTGATTATTGGCTCTGAGTTCCTTGCTGCGCTGTACAAGATTCTCCATATTGGCTGTAACCAGACCCTTTTCGGTCATCGTATAGTTCTTGCCGTCCTTATCTTGCCAGAACTTCATAAACTCATCGCCCCGAAGCTGTACTTCGATTGTTTGACCATTGGCTAGTTTCAGCGTCTTCCAGATACCAGGCTTGGCAGGAATGGCATAAAGAGAAACTGTGGCCAAAGCTAACATAATGAATGAAATAAGTTTTCTTTTCATAACGAACTTATTAATAATTGATTGTCTGATACCTCTTCAAAATCAAGAGAAACGATTTAAAAGAAAAAAAGGAGAGAGTCGCCTTTCAATTGTAAAACGACATTCTCTCCTTTTAATATTTTGATAATTTAGCCCATATCAAGAGGCCTTATCTAGTCAATTTGATGTCCTTAATCTGGAACCAAGCTCTATTTTTGTTGTCTGCTCCTGTTTCGTAGTCAACGAGATAAGCAACAAATGTACCCTCACCAAACGTAACAGTCTTCAAGTCAGCTGACCAAGTTCCTGTGATAGGAGTATCTGTCAATTGTCCATCCAATAAATTGAATGGTACTACTCCACAGACACCGAGTGGATCACCAAAGTTTGCAGCAAACATCATGTATGTTCCCAACTGATCAAATGCAAGACTTCCTGTTTTGGTCTCCTTGTCGTAATTGAAAGACAACCAAACTTCAGATTCAGCACCGCCCATACCAGTGATATAAAGCATTTTGTTGTAATCAGCTTCTGATTCATCAGATGCACCTGTGATTTTTACATCCCAGTTTATCTCAGCACCAGTTCTTGCGTTTTTACATGTCATCTTCCATTTACCCTGGAGCTTGCTGTAGAATTCAGCATCATTATCCTTCAGAGAGATGGTTGTGCTGGCATTCTCAGAAATCTTGGCACCCTTTGCATCAACGATGGTAACCTGGAAAGTACGAGGATCGTTGATATCATCATCGTCTACAGTCTCGATTTCTACGTTGCCTACACCATCAGAGATGTTGATAGTCTTATCAGTAACATAATAGTTAACATCTTCCTTTGCAGGATTAGCACCAACTTCCTTAAGCTCAACAGTAACGAAGACATTACCGTTGGTCTCGCCCTTCACTTCGATTGGAACGTTAAAGAGACCCTTACCCTCATTTACTGTCATTTCAGCTTTAGCCATTCCAACAGTAACATCAGAAGCAGAGTTCCATGATTCATCGTCGCTAGAGCAGGCTGCAAAGAAGGTTACTGCAGCCATCAACATGAACAATTTGATATATTTCATATTTTCTTATTCTTAATTGTGATACAACTAGATTAATAACCAGGGTTCTGCTGACCTGCCAAGTTAGGGTTTGAATCCATCTCGGCCTTTGGAATAGGCCACAACAAACGATAATCATCAGCTGCATAAGAGAGAGACTGACCCATCTTCACAACGACACCGTCGAGATCAGGATTCTCATCATGTGTAGCATAACGTGCAAAGCCCTTGCCAAGACGACGAACATCCATCATACGCATACCCTCACCGATGAACTCCTTCTGGCGCTCTTCCAGGATAACAGACAAGATGGTGTTAGCTGAGTAATCGTTTGGCTCATAGCCCTCGATACGCTTAGCCAGGAATGCCTTCAAGTACTTGTTGGCTTTTTCTGTACTGCCCTGACGAGCCTCAGCCTCTGCAGCAATCAGATACATCTCTGAAGAACGGAACACCTTGCTCATATTCATGATGTTGTTAGTAGAACCAGTACGAAGTGCTGTGTTACCAGGGAACTTATTCAATACGTATGCCTGATAATTTGTACCCTCTACATCAAGCTTCTGATATACCTTGAAGAAAGTATTGAAACGTACATCACCCTCACCATAGAGATTCAATACGGCGAATGTTGGGATATAGTCAGCACCAGTCTCTGAAGAGTTGATGTATTCTGCACCATTAGAGCCACCCAACTCAGTAGGGGTCATCATAGGGCGGAAGATTACCTCAGTACCCTCATCATCGGTCCACATCTTAGCATAGTCTGCAATCTCTGTCAATGGGAACTTACCAGAATTGATAACAGCCTCTGCATTATCTGCAGCTGTCTTCCAGTCACCCTTTACAAGAGCTACACGAGCCTTCAATGCCTGTACAGCATAAGAAGAAACATAAGCTGCATTCGCAGCAACCATATCCTTTACATCTGCAGCACCAGAAGCCTCATACTTCTGAAGACCTGTCAATGCTACGTTGATATCAGCCTCGATCAACTGATAAGTCTCATCCAGTGTGCTACGGCTTGGATAGGAAGCGATATCACCAGTTGGATTATAAGTTGTGGTCAAAGGAAGACCAGAAGCTGCCTTTGATGGTTCTGCCTTTGTATAGGTCTGGCAGTAGTGCTCTGCCAACCAGAAATACATATAGGCACGTACGAAATGAGCCTCAGCATCGTAGCGTACGAAATCTATCTTGTCAGCATCAGCAAAAGTTGCATCAGCAGACAACTTAGCAGCATTCTCTATCACAGAGTTACACTTAGCGATGACATTATATGCGTTCTGCCACATACCCTTGAGGTCGTTATCGGCAGATGTGAATGTACCGTTGGAATAAACACCCTCACGGTTACCGTTGTTGATCAATCCGTGGAACTCGTCCATCTGGATGTCTGAGCGGTAAAGCCAAGCGCCAGATGTTACTGAGCGCATGTTGCTATAAAGCTGATTGCGGAATTGGCGAAGGTCTGCTGCTTTCTGAATGGCAGTCTTGTCATCCAACTTGCCGAAAGGAGCCTCGTCCATAGAGCAAGAAGAGAAGGTCAATGCACCAATGAGCATCAATGAAAAATATATCTTCTTCATATTTTTTTTCTTTTTTGTAAGTTTAGAATGTTAACTCTGCACCAATAACAAACTGACGAGTGTTAGGATAGTTGAACTGAACCAGGTTGATATCTGGCTCTGGGTCATATCCCTTGAAGTCAGTAATGGTAAAGAGGTTACGTGCGATACCGAATACCTTAGCACCCTTGAGGCAATGTGTTGCAGCCATCCACTTCTTAGGCAACTCATACTGGACAGTAAGAGTCTTCATACGCAAGAATGATGCATCGCTCAACAAGTGATCATCGAACTGGATATCATAGCCGTAAGCTGGGATATCAGTAATCTGACCAGGATGTGTCCAGATGTTCAACATATCAACGCTCTGGTTGAATGAAGTACCCTGGTTAGCATTCATGATAAAGTAGTTATCATTTACGGTCATGTACTTGCCAGACTGCCATGTGAAGTCAGCGATAATGCTGAGACCCTTCCATGTGAAGTTAGTACCGAAACCACCGATCCATGGTGCATATTGGTTCTTACCCAAGAATACAGAGTTCTCTTCCTCATTGTAAACCTTAGTAACGTTACCGTTCTTGTCGTAGTACATTGGCTCACCAGTACGAGGATCAACACCAGCATAGCGAACGCTGTAGAACTCACCGTAAGGGTGACCTATCTGGAGCTTCAAACCTGTATTGGCAATTACATACTCATCGCGACCAGCGAACAACTCAGTAATCTCATTCTTGTTGTAACCTACGTTAGCAGAAAGAGTCCAGCGGATATCCTTAGTCTTGATAAGATCCAAGTTAGCAGACAACTCAAAACCCTTGTTGGTCATGGCACCGATGTTACCAGCACCAGACTCAAAACCAGTAGTCATTGAGTAAGGAATGGCCATCAACATATCAGAAGTCTTGTTGATGTAGTAGTTAGCCTCGAGATTCAAACGATCGAACAAGCCGATGTTCAAGCCAAGGTTAAACTTGCTTACAGTCTCCCAAGTCAAGGTATAGTTACTTGCCTGTGAGATAGTGATAGAACCCTCACCATTATAGTTAGAACCGTTACCGAACAAACCATAATAGTCGTAAGCACCAGCACCAGAGTCGTTACCGGTTGTACCGTAGTTAGCACTCAGAGAGAGGGCATCCAACCAAGAAACGTTCTTGAGGAAGTTTTCCTTCTTAGCATCCCACTTCAAACCAGCTGACCAGAATGTACCCCAACGGTGATCTGGAGCGAACTTAGAGCTACCATCACGACGGAGAGAACCATAAACATAGTACTTCTCCAGATAGTTGTACTCTACATTACCGAAGATAGAGTTGGCAACAACCTTCTCACGACTATCAGACTGTGAAGCAGGGTTCATTGTTGTACCAGCAGTAAGCAACAGGCGGCGCTCATCAGTCTGACCTTGTGAGTATGCGCCAAAACCTTTTGACTTCTCGAGACGTGTTTCCTCACCTACCAATACATTGAGATAGTGGTTGCCGAAGTTCTTGCGATACTCAGCAGTATGTGTGAGGGTATAAGCATAATAGCGAGAAAAGTTTGTCTGTACGCTACCAGATCTTGCACCAATAGTCTGTCCCATTGGAGTAGTAACCTTATCATAAGGCAAGTTTCTACCATCCAATGTATAGTCATAACCGAACAAAGACTGAACAGCTGTAAATGTCAAGCCCTCGATTGGAGTAAGCTGCTCATTAAGAGACATATTCAATGTAACACGCTTACGTGAAACATCACTCTTAGAGATACCCCACCAAGGCATAGTGATACCACTATAGAGGAGCTTAGCTGCTCTGTCGCCCTTGATCATATTACCGTTATCATCGAAAGAATAGTAATAAGGAGCATCGTAAGGCAAAGCCATACGGGCAGCAACCAATGGGTTATTCAGATAGATTCCGCTATCATCATTCCATGCAGAGTTTACAGCATAATCCTGCACACCAAAGTTAGAGCTGTAACCAACCTTGAAGAACTTGTTAAGACGTGCATTGATACGAGCTGCCAATGTAGAACGGCGCATGTTTGACTGCTCAATCAAACCATCCTGCTCGTGGTGGTTGAAAGAGAGATAGTAGTTCATAGTCTGACCACCACCCTGCAATGTAGCATTGATATCAGATGTTGGAGCTGAGCTGCTCAACAACTCATCACGCCAGTTGGTGCTGATACCATACTTGCTTACCAGGTTTCTGATATTGTCGCTAACAGGCTGACCGATCAAGTCACGGAACTGGATGTACTGCTCTGAATTCATCATAGTAGTACCATCAGCAGTTGGAGTAGAAATACCATACTGAGCCTTTACTGTCATCTGAACAGACTCGTTGTACTTACCCTGCTTGCTGGTGATAACGATAACACCGTTAGCAGCACGAGAACCATAGATAGCTGTAGAAGCAGCATCCTTCAATACGGTGATATTAGCAATATCAGAAGGGTTCAATGTGCTGAAGAAGCTTGAAGAAATAGGTGAGCCATCGAGAATGAACAATGGCTGGTTAGATGAGTTGATAGAGTTGACACCACGCAGACGGATAGAAGCCGACTGTGAAGGGTCACCAGCAGAAGTCAATACAGACAAACCTGAAACCTGACCAGCAAGCGCATCGGTAAAGTTAGGGGTCACGATAGTCTGCAACTTCTTCTCACCAACGTTGGAAATAGCACCAACAACAGAACCCAGCTTCTTAGCAGCACCATAACCGGTGATGATAACCTGCTCGAGTGATTGACTTTCAGAGTCCAACAAGACGTTCATCTTTGCAGATGCCTTCAATCTCTTGGAAACCATACCAATGTATGAAATCTCCAACTCAGCATTAGGCTTCTGTAAAGTGAGCATGAAGTTACCGTCAATGTCGGTAACTGTACCTGTGTTAGTTCCTACAACCTTGATAGAAGCACCGATAATAGGGCTACCATCCTCAGAAGCAGTAACTTTACCAGAGATTTGACTTTGTGCAAAAGCCATGCTCGTACTGAGAGCAAGACCTGCAACTACTGTCATGAGTCTTTTTTCCATAAATCTCTCTCGTTTTAAATAAATGAATATATAATGTTTATAATTTCTTTCTCTCAACTTTTCTTATATGATTACTCACAAGGAGTTATCATCATCTTTTTGCCCCCTCCTCTTGCCCCGAGGTGGAGGAGTTCGCTTTTTATACCTTATTATATAAGGGTCTGTAAGTCTAAAACTTACTTAATTTTAAAGAATATTTTTAATCGGGTGCAAAATTAAGCATTATTTAGGAAACCGCCAAACTTTTTTCAGAAAAAGTTGCACTTCGCCCTGCATTTTATTATAAAAATCCAGTTTTTATGCACTTTTTCTTATAAAATGTAAAGAAACGGGCGACAGTTCATTTTAAAACCATCGCCCATTCAGGATTTTAGCTTTCAGTTTCCAGCTCCTTTCCGAGAACAAAGAGCATAGAGAGGAATATCCAGTATCTTGGAATCCTCATTTTTCGAAGGAGTTTTCGACAAATCCTCACATTTTCCGAAGGAGTTTAAAGAAAGTTTCCTTTATAGGAGGAAGGTTTTCAAGAAAAGTTTCCCCCTATAAAGGAAATATCTTATGACTTTTCTTCCTTTATAAAGGAAAATGTTGTATCTTTGCACCCAGATTAACATAAAACGGAAGATATGGACAAGAGAATAGCAAAACTGCTGATAGCGGAGAACCAAAGGATGATTCAAAATGTGGAGATGGTGAAAAGAAACATCAGCTTCGAATCTCATTCTAACTATGTGCTGGTAGGACTAAGAAGAGCCGGTAAGTCTTACTTGCTATATCAGCGTGCCCAAGAGATGATAGCTCAGGGACATCTGCCAGAGGAAATCCTTTACTTCAATTTTGAGGACGACCGATTGGAAAATCTCCAGCTTTCCGACCTGGATGCCATCAAGCAGGCTTACGAGGAGATGTATGGGCATCAGCCTATCTTCATGCTCGACGAGATACAAATCATTGATGGGTGGGAGAAATTTGCACGCAGACTTGCTGACCAGAAATATAGGGTGTATATCACTGGTAGCAACGCCAAGATGCTGAGTAGCGAGATTTCTACTACGCTTGGTGGCAGATATATGGTGCAGCCCGTTTTTCCTTTCTCCTTTCAGGAATACTTGACAGCCCAGCATATCTCCTTGCCTGCGCAGTGGGAGTATCTGCAAAATTCTGACCTCAAGAGGGCTTTTCTGGAGTATTTTCATATTGGCGGTTTGCCAGAATTGGTGATTGTTGATAATCAGTTTAAGCGAGAGTGGTTGGGCAATCTATACAACAAGATTTACTTTGGAGATTTAATTACCAGATTCGGAATCCGTAACCCTCTGGCTATGAAGACTTTGATACGTAAACTTTCTGAGAGCGTAAAGCAGCCACAGTCTTATAACAGACTGGCTAATCTGGTTTCTACTGTGGCTGGAAAGGTAAAGCAAGAGACGATAGTGGACTATCTGAGATATATCAAGGACACTTGCCTGGTCTTCTCCACAGAAAACATTTGCGCAAAATTACAAGATAGAATGTCGAACCAGAAGTATTACTTTATAGATAATGGTTTTCTGAGTCTATTCCTCTTTGATCCAGAAACATCTCTCTTGGAGAATCTGGTAGCCATTCACCTGCATGAGAAGTATGGGGAAGATCTCTTCTATTATCATAATAATGTGGAGGTGGACTTTTGTCTCTTTGAGCATCAATGTGCTTTCCAAGTGTCGTATAGTATCAAGGATGCTGCTACTCGTGAGCGAGAATTGGGGGCTTTGAATGCTTATCAGAAGAGGTATCCAGGAAGTAAACTTTTTGTTATTACGATGGATGAAGAGGAGACGATAGAACTGGATGACTTGAAGATTGAAGTGATACCAGTATGGAAGTGGTTGCTTACCTCGTAGTTGTTGTTTGTTCCTCACTGGGGCAGCAAAGTCCGTCAGTGAGGACACTTTTAAATTCTAGCTTTCAGTCTCCAGCTCCTTTCCGAGAACAAAGAGCATATAGAGAGGAATATTCAGCATTTTAGCCTCGGCATTACGCTCGTATGGCAAGAGGCTGGTACGGATAGCCCATTTGGGAGAGTATTTCTCCACATAGAGCTTGAGGCTCTTGGCATTCATCGTAACGCCTGCTTTTACCTCTAATGGATAGACATCAAGGCCATCAGAGATAATAAAGTCTATTTCCGAGGTGGCAGAGGACGTCCAATAATAATTGGTCTGGAGGGTGTCAGAAAATTGCTGAAGCTCCTGACAGACAAATTGTTCTGTCAATGCGCCCTTAAATTCCTCAAAAATTCTGCTGCCGTCTAAGATAACCTTAGGCGACACTCCGCTCATGGCTCTCAGCAAGCCAACATCCAGCAGGAATACCTTGAATGATTTCAAATCAACATATGCGGATATTGGAACGTCTGGTTTGCTAACATTGTGGGTGCGGATAGTTTCGCCTGCATCACAAAGCCACATGATGGCATCCTCATATTCTCTTGCCCTGGCTCCTTCTCTTACCAAACCGTAAACAAACTTTTTGTTTTCCTTGGCAAGTTGGGAGGTGATACTATTCCACACATATCTTATTTTCTCGACCATTTGATGAGGTGCATGTTTGGAGAAGTCTTTTTGGTATGCAGCAATCAGTTGTTTCTGAATTTTCTCTACCTTCGTAAAATCCTTGGTGTCAAGCCATTCGTTAACAACAGCAGGCATTCCTCCTACTATCATGTATCTCTTGAGATAATCAATGAGTCGCGGTTCGAAAGCTTTTACGTTTCTGTTGCCTTGCTGTATATAGTCAACTAACATCTGCTCGCCGTTGGCAAGAAGAAACTCCTTGAATGTTAGAGGGTATAGATGCAGAAAGTCAGTTTTTCCAACAGGGAAAGATGTGCCTTCATGCAATGCTATGCCCAGCAGAGAGCCCGCACAACAAATGGCGTATTCGGGTGCTTCCTCACAAAAATACTTTAGTGATGTAAGGGCACGAGGCATTTCTTGCACTTCATCAAATACGATGAGTGTGGTTTGTGGTTTGATTGGCTTTCCATGATAGATGGATAGCTGCTCGATGATGAATTGGGGCGAAAGGTCGCCCGCAAAGATGCTTTCCAACCTGTCTTTTTGCTCAAAGTTGATATAGCAAACATCTTTGAAATACTTTTTGCCGAATTCTCTTAACAACCAGGTTTTGCCTACCTGTCTTGCTCCTTCTAAGACAAGCGGTTTTCGATGGGTGCTCTCTTTCCATTTTAACAATTGGTGAATTAGAAGTCTTTCCATACGCTTTTTATTTGTTTTTTTTGCAAAAGTACTAAAAATCATGGTATTAAGCAAGAAAAATCACATTTTTCGAAGGAGTTTTAAATATATTTATCACATTTTATAAAGGAGTTTTATGTTAAATACTCACATTTTTCGAAGGAGTTTTGCGGCAATCTCTCACATTTTCCGAAGGAGTTTGGCTGAGTTTGATGAATAGAGAGCTACTTTCAAAAACACTCTTCACTCTTCACAAATACGACATAACCAACTGTATATAAGAGGTTTGCACGGGTGAAGAGTGGCCATGCACTCTTCACTACTCTTCACCTCTCTTCACCCTGTATTTTTTGAGGCTCCGAGATCATTCCATGCTCCCTGCTTCAGCCATCATTGAAGACCAGCGCTGGTCATCAATGATGACCGAGCTTCGTGATAAGTAAGCGGCTCAGCGTTTATCCTCTTGCATCAGGTGAAGAGTGGTGAAGAGTGGTGAAGAGTGCATAGCCACTCTTCACCTCTCGCAACCCCTGTGTTTATCGGGGTTTCAGACGATTTGGTGAAGAGTGAAGAGAGAAATCGAGAGTAGGATTTTTACCAGCAAAACGGCTCTGGCAGCAAACCATATTCCAAATCACAGATGACAGCTCTGAAGAATTCTTCCTCCCGACGTATCGTTTCGTGCCTGGCAATGGCACAAAATTGCCCTGCCAAAGGGCAATATCTTGCCGTAACCAGGCAATAAACGAAAGGAGGCTACTTCCCGACAGGACTATAACCCCAGATCTTCCATCAAAGTCTGGTTTGCTTCGAACAGGTCGGAATCAAAAAGGCTTTTTATATAGATAAAGGTAGTTGAAGATTTGGTATGTCCCAAAGCCTTGCTTATCAAGCTGATGTCCAGATGATGAAGATAAGCTATGCTTGCCCACGAATGACGAACCACGTAAGAGGATAAGGGTTGAGCCAGCCCCAACATCTTAGACAACTGATGCAGATTGTAGTTGTACTGGCGCAATCGAGCTGTATATTGACGATGCAGTCGGGCAGAAACAGATGGTGAGGAAACTGAATCTTCTACCTTGTCTGAAAGTATCGGAAAGACAAATTCTGAATCTCTTTGTTCATATCGCATGATGATTTCAAGCATCGCAGGCAATAGTGCTACCTGTATCTGCTGTCCCGTCTTATGCCGGGCATAATAAATACATCCGTTTCTCAGTTGGCTTTTCTTGAGATAGGCAATATCAACAAAAGGCATTCCCATCGCATAAAAAGAAAACAGGAAGATGTCACGAGCGAAGGAAAGAGAACCTCCAGGCTGTAGCGGCAAGGCTTTGAGTTGCAGAATTTCTGATTGTGAGATACAACGTTTCTCGGTCTTGGTCCTCCCCGTAAACACTTTACTGAATGGAGCAGCATTGAGAACCGGCAATGCTCTATGATGCATAGCCCGCAAAGCCCGCATATAAGCAGAACATGTGTTCAGGCAGATATTGCGCCCCAGCAGCCATCGCTGATAGCTTTCCAGCTTTTCTGCCGTCATATCAGAAAAAAGCCAGTTGTCAGTACCAATGAACTTTGTAAAGGAACGGGCAGCAGTAAGGTAATTACCAGCAACTTTAAAGCGTCCTTGCTGTTTTGCCCTTTCCACTTCATCATTCACGAAATCCCATCCAGGAATCTCCAACGCAACCTGCTCATCTACCAGATTCGCAGTATCTGAAATCTTACCCTCACTCTTACTTCTTCCGAAACCGAATTCTAACTTGAAATACGCCATAACTTAAATGTTTAAATGATTAAAAATAAAGAATTTACGAAAATATACCCAAAGGTATGATACATCCAGTTAATTCCAATAGCTTTATTATGAAAAATCGCCGTTTTCCCCATAAATCTCCACCTCGGGGCAAGAGGAGGGGCAAAAAGATGATGATAACTCCTTGTGAGCTGTCTCTTATACACATCTCCGAGCCCACGAGACTACG
>ENA-OZLD01000251-OZLD01000251.1-human-gut-metagenome-genome-assembly--contig:-NODE-251-length-14324-cov-5.674049_pt1 | contig 14324 bp, 26 predicted proteins | sample MGYA00244834_ERZ653780 | MGnify/ENA primary metagenome ERZ653780 (study PRJEB26926, sample SAMN06164474) | human gut metagenome | biome: ENVO:00009003; feature: ENVO:2100002; material: ENVO:00002003...
CGAGATGCAGCGTAGTCTCGTGGGCTCGGAGATGTGTATAAGAGACAGCTATATAATGATTGCTAACATGATTTATGCCACATTCCCATTGACCAACGGTATTTCTTTTTACGCCTAGATGATCTGCAAAATCTTGTTGAGTCATATCCAATGCTTTTCTCAGCATTTTTATACGTTCTTTCATATCCAGCACTCCATCATATGTATTAATTCTTGGATTCATCATCAACGCCTGCAAGCTCTTTGGCTTTCTGTTCGAGAAATTCCCACTCTGTTACCGATAAATTTGCCAGCATTGAAATAAATCTATTTTTGAATGAGTCACTTTCTTCACTTAACAACTCTTTAGTAAGCCTTGCAATATCAGCATTTCGATTCGACTGCAAAAACATTTCACCAGTTCCGTTACGGAGCCATTCTTCATTTACATTAAATTCTCTACATATCGAAAAAATAATAGCATCACTTGGAACAGTACGTCCAATTTCATACTGTGCAATAGTATTCTGTTTCATGCCAATTTTATCTGCAAACTTTTGCTGTGTTAAATCTAATGCCTTTCTTAACTTCTTTAAACGCTCATGCATATGGTGTCACCTCACTTCCTTGAATTGAGAATACATCGTATTAGATTAAATGTCAATAGAAAATATCTCATAAACAATAAAATATCTCAAACACAATAAAAAAGTAGTTGACAATATGGTGTATGAGATGTATGGTTATCTCACAGACAATAAAACACCAACACGGAAAGGAGAAAAGCAATGATAAAAAAGATCAAGGAAAAACTTAGAGAACCATTCTTTGTAGAAGATCTACTGATAGATTATGTAAGACCTGCAGTGCTGGGGCTGATCGGAGCGGCAATCGGAATTGCTATATCATACGCAGCAGGATGGCTGTAACAACAGCACTTACGATACCAACAAGAATAGGAACGATTATTTGTGTAAGTAGATATTTGACATCAAACCATTGACGATCTTCAACAGCACATTCACCGGTTTTAGTAAGTGAAATAGCTGTATCGTCTGTAAGTGTATCAGCAAATACACCGTCATGGTAAGCATAAGAAGTTGGGCTGTCTAGTAAACCGTCATTCATAAGACGATCGACAGCATCACTGTTGTATTTCTTTGCAAGTGCTCCGTATGAAATTGGACGATGCTTGTGGTAGAGATACTTAAGAATTTTGATATCAGATTTTGAAATAGACATAGATGAATCCTCCTTAGTTTTTTATTAAGTATACCACATAAGAAAGGAGCGTGAATATAACATATGAATTTTTTAGGTGCAGTTGCTGGCTGGGCTGCTGGAGCTTGTATCGGAGATCTTCTGATCAAGAAGAAAGATGAACGTGCAGAAAAAACAAATGTACTGAAAAAACAGGAAGAGAGCTGCATGAGATTAGCACAGGAAGCACTCAGACATGTAAGAGATGCAAAAGAGCTGAAGAACAATAAGACATTTGGAGATCTTGCAAGTTTCTTGAGTTGGCACGATGAAGAGGTAAAGGCAGTTACGATACTGCGATGCCTGCAGGTTGTTGGATATGAGCATGAAATCATATCGGAGATTGAAAGAGAGATGAAAGATCTCTACTAAAAAGAAAGAGGTGAAAAGATATGTCAGAAAAGGAAAAGAAGATTATTGAAACATTTTCGAATGTAATGCCAAAACTTTCCGAAAAGGACAAAAGCTATTTATTAGGCTTAGGAGAGGGCATGGCGATCAAGGCAGCAGACGAGGAAAAGAAAAAAGAAGAAACAGCATAGGAGGGTTAGCATGAAAAGATTACAGAGCGCAAGGCAGACGACAGTTACAGAAGTACGGACGCTGGCAGCAGATCCGTACATCACTAAGAGATACATAGCAGATCGATATCATGTGTCCGTCCGGACAGTGTGCAACTGGATAGCTGAGCTTGACCAGTACGTCCAGAACGGACGCTACAGTGATTATACGATCCTTGACGGATGCGGAGTTGTCTATATTAACTATCTCGCATTTATCGACTATCTGAAGTATAGGGACAAGCTGAGAGAAAAGAAGACGGTGCCACCGTTTGATCCTTCCCGGATTGCAAAATATATCGGATGGGGAACTATGACACCGGAGATACAGTAAGAGAGGTGGAACATGAACATGGATACAAAGATCATAAAAGCTATATGCACTTTAATCATGACATTTGGAGCAATCGGACCGTGGATCAGCATCACTCTGTACGGAATCTTAAAGATCTCGTATGGAATGATGCTGGCGGTGATCGTTATATCTGTTATAGCGACGTTTGCAACATGTGAGATATACGATCAAATGACCATGATCGAAAGTAAAAGAAAGTAGGATAAGCCGTGTTACAAAAAGAGCAAATAAAAAAGCGGCAGTTGGAGCTGCCGCCAAGTACATTCTCACCTTGGGGGGAAAAGAATATACAAAAAATTTGACTCCATCAGTGTATCAGATATGACCTGAAATGTCAAGAAAATAGAGCTGTTCCGGCTCTTTTGTAACACTCTAAATCATATTAAAGATAGAGACACAAGGGAGTGTGAGAATGCCGTATATACAGTACATATGGACCTTTAAAGGAAGCATTGAATACGAATATGTGTACTCCGGTAACAACGGAGCAAAAGGAGAAAGACGAAGAAAGAGATATAAGCCGACACCGGAGCAAGTAAAGAGACAGAATCAGATCAATAAAGAGAACCGGATGCGGAGATTAATCAAAGCGAATTTCAGTGAAAACGACTACTGGTGTACTTTGAAGTATCCGGCAGGAAGCCGACCGGGAATTGACCGGGTAACACTCGATCTGAAGAACTTCAACAAAAAGATGCAGAGAGCTTACAAGAGATGCAATCAGGAATACAAATATATCTACCGAATAGAAGTAGGAAAGAAAGGCGGTGTTCATATACATATCATCATAAACCGTATCCGAGATGGTCCTGCGACGGACAAGCTGATTCGAGAAAAGTGGATTACTCACAAAGTCAACTATCAGCAGCTTGACCAGAATGAAAACTATGACGCACTGGCAAAGTATATCGTCAAGGAATATGAAGACGACACACAGCTATCATTGTTTGACTTGCCGGAGCAAAAGAAATTGATCCGGTATAGCAGTAGCAGGAATCTTGTACGACCGAAGCCGGTTAAGAAGATATTCAAACGACGTACGATGCGGAAGATCCTGCATGAAGGACCGACCGCAAAGAAGGGATACAAGATCGACACGGATAGCATAAAGCAGGGAGTAAATCAGTACACTGGACGAAGCTTCTTGAAATATACAGAAATCAGGATAAGGGGGAAGCTAGATGAGACATGTCAACATATATACCGAAGTTGAATCAAAGGGTATGCGGCAGCAGGATATGTGGATGTGCTGGCTTATCGAGGTGGTAACCCGGACAGGAAAGAAGACTTGTCAAGGAATGCGAAAGATCAAGGATGCGACACACTCAGGAGCACAGCTTGCTGCACTGAATGAAGCCTTGTCGCATATGGTTGAAAAGTGCGACATCGACATATATCTGACGGATGTATTTGTCGAAACAGCATTCAAGCAAAATTGGATAGAGAAGTGGGAAAAGAATAACTGGATATCTGCAAGAGGTACGGAGATCAAGCATACAGCCGAGTGGGAACAGCTAAAAGAATTGCTGTCTGGCCACGATGTGCGGATGCACTTCACATGTATGCATGAGTACTCGAACTGGATGCAGACACAGATCCGCATGGAGATTAAGAAGGAGGAAGAAAATGTATAAAGAATTTGACTCAGTAGAAGCCTTGAACGAAGAAGCAGAGGAGCTTTTAAAGACTGGAAATGAAAAAGAGATCATAAACCTTGCAATAAATCAGGGCATCGATAAAGACGAAGCACAGGACTATATAGACGGAATCGTGGATACATTTGCAACTGCCAATATGGCAGCCATGGGAAAACTTAGCATAAAGGAAAAGGAACTGAAGATCGAGGGCATCTTAAAGGACTGGATGAACACGATCCGCCGTGTAGTGTTGGAAGATAAGGACATTGCAGAAAAGGTATATAGAAAAAGTGTGGAAGGATGCCTGGCAGAGATGCTTGCTTATTCATTCGAGAACAAGGTCAAGGTACCGGATGCAATCGCAAGTGTTACGACAGTAACGATAAACGGTAAAAAAGAGAAGATGCGCACACCGGTGTATATGGGTGTACCAAACTCTACAGACGCACGACAGATTGTGCAGAAATACTACAGGAGGGCATAGCAATGTATGCATACAAAGGGTTTCATAAAAACCTTACCTGCACAATGGGTGAGGGTACTTATCAGTACGAAGTAAATAAGTGGTACGAGGAGAAAAAAGCGAACTGTGCAAAAAATGGATTTCATTGTTGTGAAAATCCGCTTGACTGTCTTACATACTATCCGCTTAACGGAGATAACCGGTTCTTCCTTGTAGAAGCTGCAGGAGACATCAACGAATCCGGAACGGACAAGATCAGTTGCACGAAAATCCGGCTGTTAAAAGAATTAACACCGGTCGATATAGCGGTCCATGCGGCAAGATACATGTTCCGGCATCCGGCAAGAGAATGGCATCACAATGTATGCAAAGAATATGGATTTGCAAGACTGACACCGTTTGTGATCGTCAGAGGGAAGAATCCGGCGGCAGCAGGTACAAAAGGCAGCAGCCTTGTACTGTTGAAGGAATATGCACATACAAGGGGCATACAGGCTATGAATGTGATCACTGTCGATGGCGAGAAATATAAAGCCGGCACAACATACAACATAGACGGGCGGGTGGTTGATCGTGAATAAGAAAGAATTAAGAGCACTCCGGACATTGAAAGCCACAAAGGAAATGATGGAGAAGGCAAGAGAGGTAAAGGCGGCCGACAGATATGCTTATGAGCGATATGAGACATCCATCTTCTTGCGAGCACAGCATCTGAACGGATATCTGAAGATTGCGGTATTTGATACAAAATGGATGAAAAAAAACGTAAACACACCGGTATATGAGATATTTATCAATGTATCCGGGGATGGTGATTACATTACCAGACAGCTCGACACAAATTACAAAGAGCTTCGATGGTCAAAAGCAAAACTTGAAAACCTGCCGGTAGTAACTTTGAACGGAAAAAAAGAAGATTATACACATATAGCCGGATGGTATAGCGCAGATAGATGGATGGATAAGAACCAGGCACAGTATATCAAGAAGACATTAAAGACAAATCATTCGGGATATGAAGCTATCCGGGAATACCAGAACCGTATCAGCCGGGAGAAGATCTTAGCACAGAGAAAAAAAGAAACAGATCCGTGGGATGCAGATATGGCACTGGTGCCTGCAGAACCGAAAGGATTTCGCACATGGGCAGATAAGAACGTGCTGGAACACTTTATATTCTATCACTACGACAAGAAAAGGATCGAACAGGGATACTGCTCATGCTGCAAACAGTATGTGAAGCTGACGGAGAAGCCGACACACAACAAAAAATCTACCTGCCCGAAGTGTAAGCATCCGATCACTTATAAATCAGACGGTAAGGTCAAAAGACTGACGACAAAAGAAGGATGTGCTGTAGTCATTCAGAATATCAAAGATGGCATTGTGATCCGGCACTTTGAATTGAATCGAACATATAACGCAGCATGGTGCAGCACAGCAACGATTCTGACACCGAAGATAAGTGTAAGTGAAAGCGAAAGGACGCTGATAAGAGGTGACAAATGGAACAGATACTACTACACAGTTTACAAAAATGACACAGTAAGATGGTGTGAGTCATACATTTATAGCTATATGTGGACATCAGCAGCAAAGGTATATCCGAACAATCTGAGATATGTGGATTTCGGAAATTCAGTTGTGCAGGAAGCAATCAAAAGAAATGACAAGATAAATGTTGAAAGATGGATGCGGAATGAAAACCTGGCTGTTGAACAATGCATGAAGATAGGGCTTTACAGAATAGCGAACAGCATAGTCGAGGGAAATCACATAATCGATGATCGATACACAGAGCTTACAAAGGCACTACAGATTGATAAGGCTCGTTTGAAAAGGCTGCTTGCAGTTGATCTACCGGAATATCTCATATGGCTTCAGGATGAAAAAAAGGATAACACAATCTATCCGGACGAAGTGATGATTGATATGGCCAAACACAAGATATCAAAAGGAGATCTGACAACTGCAAGTATGCTTACAAATATGTCGGTTGTGAAAGCCTACAACTATCTGGTGAAGCAGACGGCAGCAGACAGTACGATCAAGCATACATTGAGCACATATGCCGATTACATGAATATGGCGAAAAGGGCAGGATATAACACGGATGCAGAACAGATCTACAAGCCGAAAGACCTTAAAGCGGCACACAGTGATGTGATCGATTTCTTACAGAAAGACGGCTGGAAGAAGCAGGCAAAAACGACAAGAAAGAAATTCCCGAATGTAGATAAGGTGTGCAAGACATTGAAGAAATATGAGTATGAGGATCGCAAGTATAAGATCGTAGCACCGACCGGAATAGAAGACATCATAAGAGAAGGAACCTTGCTTCATCATTGTATCCATACTTGCGATTTCTACTATGACAGAATCCAGACGAAGGAATCTTTCTTGATGTTCCTTCGGAAACAGTCAGATCCGAAGCAACCTTGGTACACGCTAGAGGTTGAACCGAACGGCAACATCAGACAGAAGCGGACGACAGGTGACAACCAGGGACCTGATCTTGTGGCAGCAGTTCCGTTCTTGAAGAAATGGCAGAAATGGCTTCAGAAGATCTTGTCTGACGAGGATAAGAAGCTGGCGAAGGAGTCAGAGAAAAAGCGAAAAGAAAATTATAAAAAGATCCGTGAGGAACATAAGACCGTATGGCATGGTAAATGTGCCGGAAAGCTTCTTGCAGATGTACTGGAAGCGGACTTTCTAGGATTAGAGGAGGATATAACGAATGAATCAGCCTGATATAACGATAAACAGTTATGAAGAATATAAGCATGAGGTAGATAGTGAGCTGCAGCGTTCAGCAGAGAGCTTCGTGCGGATCGGCTATCTGCTGAAGATAGCAAGGGATACAGACATATTGAAAGGTTCACCGTATGCGAATGTGGTTGAGTTTGCAAAAGGTGAATACGGAATCGATAAGACAGTAGTAAGCAAGTGGATACATATCAATGACCGGTTCTCCGAGGGCGGTTACTCAAATGTACTCAAAGAGCAGTATAGAGGATATGGATATGCGAAGCTTGCGATCATGTTACAGCTTCCGGACACGGTGAATGAAGATCTGTCGCCGGCATACTCAAAAGCAGAGATACAGGCAATCAAGGACGAAGTAGACGAAGAAAAGAAGATCAGCGACATGGAAGTGTATCTGGAAGGGGAGAAACATGAAGATCTGAAGAACAACCTGGAAAAGGTAATACATCAGTTGTTAGAAGAAGATACGTCCTTGTATGAACAGCTCTATCGGGCGGCAAACAAGGACGAGGACATCATAGAGATACTTGCACCGACCGGAGAGAATTATATATCGGTCAGAGTGCAGGGGCTTGGCCGCTTTGGTCTGATCATAACAAAAGGACTTGCTACGGCGAGCCTTGTCAATATCCGCTCAGGTGAGAAAGAGGAATATATCACAGATGAGCTTGTGGCATATATCAAGACATACATGGTCGGAAAGACGGTGCAGGAAGCATATGAGAATGTATATAACAAGATCTTTTCATCGAATCAGAGCACGGAAAAGGTCGGCAAGGTGCAGAAGGCAGCAGTCAAACCGAAGCCGGTAAAGAAGCAGGAGCCTGTAAAGAAGCCGGAACACAAGGAAACAACAGGTACAGAAGCCTTATCAGAGCCGGTCAAGGATCAGACGGAAAAAGCATCAAATCTGGCTGAAACTGCACCGGTACCGGAAGAAAAAGAGACTGAAAAGATAGAAATACAGCCGGAAAGTATCAAGCAGGAAGAAAAGCAGGAGATTGAACCGGAAAAAACGGCACCTGAAATCCCGCAAAATACTGTTGACAACAGTATCCGGCAGGATTTTGAGGATAAAAAAACAGAAGTTGCACCGGTGCAACAAAATCTGACGGATAGACAGATCGCAGGATATAAAAGCGGTGTATCGAACACGATTAACCAAATAAGCTACACATGGAATGAACAGAAATTTGATGACAGACCGGAATATAAAAGTCTGATTGAGCTTGCGTCCGATTTGAAGTGGAGATTAGAACAACTGGAGGCAGCAGAGTATGGCAAGTAAGCAGACAAGAGCAAAAGAGTTCTCCCCAAAGGTGAGAAAGCGAATCAAAGAGCGTGACCAGATCTGTATCTTCTGCAAGATGGGATACCATACCGAAAAGGTAACAGCCTTTTCCCAGCAGATGACATCAATCATGCATTACATTCCACGCTCCGCCGGCGGCTTGGGAATCGAAGAAAACGGCGCACTGGGATGTCTCACACATCATGACATGATGGACAACGGATTTCAGGGCAGGCGCAAGGAGATGCTTGCCCTGTATAAAGAATATATGCAGGGCATATATCCGAACTGGAATGAAGATGATCTGGTATACAAGAAATGGAGGTAGCGATGAAGATATACATAAGCGGACCGGTACGAGGAAAGGTCGATTATGCAGAGGATTTCTTTGAATCCGAGAAAATGTTAAAAGGAGAAGGACATGAGGTTGTAAACCCGATCAGACTTATGGACATGTTGCCAAAAGGTTTGACAGATGAAGAATTTCTTGAACTTGATATTATGCTGTTAAAACACTGTGACACTATATATCTCTTGCCGGGATGGAGAGATAGCCGTGGATGTAACAGGGAATATGGATATGCGCTGGCAGCAGGCATGACGGTTATAGATGTAGAACAGGAGGTCAAGGATGAATAAGGTAAATTTACTTGGACGTTTAACGAGAGATCCGGAGATTAGATATTCACAGGGAAATGATCAGATGGCGATCGCCAGATACACACTTGCTGTAGATCGGAGATTCAAGAGAGAAGGAGAGCAGACTGCAGATTTTATAAGCTGTGTCGCTTTCGGAAAGGCAGCAGAGTTCACCGAGAAGTATCTGAAGAAGGGAACAAAGATTGCAGCTACAGGAAGAATACAGACAGGCTCCTACACAAACAGAGACGGTCAGAAGGTATATACAACGGATGTTGTTATCGAGGAACAGGAATTTGCAGAGAGCAAGGCAGCAGCTTCAGGAGAGAATGAACAGCCAGCATCCTGTGATCCGCAGGGATTTATGAGTATTCCTGATGGAATAGAGGATGACTTACCATTCAAGTAGGAGGCGAGTGCGATGTGGAAAAAGGAGATCGTAAATACAATACAGAAGATGTCCGGAAGATATACATATCAAATCATATTTAAAGACTGGATAGAAGCCTTCGCTGTCGCTATTCAAAATGCATGCTGGCCGTTTAAAGATGGAATATGGAATGCAAGAGAAGAACGCCATAAAAGCATAATGGCCAAGTATGATAAAAGCGAACAAGAGAAATTAGCAGATCTTGGAGGAATGCTGGCACTGGCGTATGAGGAGGAATTAGGAGATCTCTTAGGTGAGATATACATGGAATCTGGAAGTGGAAATAAAAATACCGGGCAATTTTTCACTCCGTTTCATGTCTCATATCTTACAGCACAACTCGCTTTAAATTACGAAGCCGGTAAAAAAATGACATTGAATGAACCTAGCTGTGGAGGTGGCGGAATGATCATAGCAACAGCAAAGGCACTGAAAGAGAAAGGAATCGACTATCAAAGGTACATGAATGTAGTAGCACAAGATCTTGATTGGACATCAGTGTATATGTGTTATGTACAGCTTAGCTTGCTTGGAATATGTGCAGTAGTCATACAAGGAGATACACTACAAGAACCTTATCACAGTGATAAAAATAGAGTATTTTACACGCCGGCAAGAATGGGGGTTCTGCTATGAGAGACAAGCTATTGAATGAAATCATGCTAATACTTATGAATGCAGGTTTTGATACAGAAGAGGTGAAAAGCCGGCTTGTGATTCTGCTGAATGATTTCGACATCACATCAAGATGTACTGAGGTTGCAGTAGTAGATGAGGACGAGATTGAGCACTATGTGAAATTGTTCCTTGTTAATAAAAGAGTAGCAGGATTAACACCCAGGTCATTACAGCAGTATAAAAGTGAGTTAGGCAGATTTTTCAGGGAAATTAATAAATCACCTTTATTGGTAACACCGGACGATATAAAGCTTTACTTAGCAACAAAAGAAATCCGTGATGGAGCATCGAAAGTATATCAAAAAAACATACTCCGGGTAATATCATCGTTTTATAACTGGATGCAAAAAGAAGAGCATTTGTTAAGAAATCCGGTTAATAAAGTTGAGAGAATAAAGCAACCGAAGGTAAGAAAAGAAGCGTTTACAGAAGCGCAGATTGAGCAGATGCGATTTGTGATTGAAGATGACATCAGGCTTATGTGTATATTTGAAATGCTCGTAAGTACATGGTGTAGAGTATCTGAACTTGCATCAATCAAAATATCTGAGATATCGGAAGATATGGGACATGTCTTAATTCATGGAAAAGGAAATAAAGAGCGTATATGCTACATCAACGCGAGGGCAAAGATTTGCCTGCAAAGATATTTAGCAGAGAGAAAAGATACAAATGAGTATTTGTTTCCAAAATGCAAAATTACTGTAAATGATAAGGAACATGTGTTTTCATCAGAGTGCAAGAAAGAAAAAAAGAATCCTAAAGACTGGTGGATGGCAGCAGATCTGGTCGGAGAAGGTCATGTCGATAAAAGCTCAATCGAAGGAATGATTAGAAAGATAGGGAAGAAAGCGGGAGTTGAAAAGGCACATCCGCATCGATTCAGAAGAACCGGAGCGACATTTGCACTGCGGAGAGGAATGCCGATAGAACAGGTATCAAAGCTCCTGGGGCATGAAAGCATTGAGACTACACAGATCTATCTTGATATATCAGATCAGGAGCTTGAAAATGCTCACAAAAAATATGTGTAGGAGGTGTGACATGTCAGAATTTGAAGTAGAAGCAAAAATGAATATGCTATGTAAGCCGGGCAGAATCATACAGATACGGACAAAAGAAATAACAGGCGGCCGGAATTTCATCATACGATGGAAGAAGTGGACAGTGATAAAAAGATACAAGCATCATGTACTGATGAGCTGTAGAGGATATCGTGAAAGCTTCACGAATACGGATATCAAAGAGATGATCAGGAAAGAAGATATAAGGTAAAGGAGAAATGAAAATGACGATAGAAGAAAAGGCACAAAGGATCAAGGACCATTGTTTAAGCATAGAATCGGGATGCGACGGATGCAAACTGCAGGGAGCATTACAGAAAACGTGCTACGAACGATGTGATATATATCCGGAGGAAATTGAAAGAAATTATCGAATTTTGTTCGGAGAAGAAAAAAAGGATAACGTAAACCATCCAGCTCACTATCAGGGAAAGAACGAATGTATCAATGTAATGATAGCAATGTTCGGAGTGGAAGCTGTTAAACATTTCTGTATGTGTAACGCATACAAGTACCGTTTCCGGGCAGGAATGAAGAACGGAGCGGAAGATATAGAAAAAGCAGAGTGGTATGAAAGCAAATTAATAGAGTTGGAAGGCGTAGACGATGGGAAGATTGATTGATGTAGACGACCTGTGCCGCTGGTTAGGCTTTAAAGATACGCAGGAGGAAAGAGATAATAATTACGCAGAGGACATAACGCTTGAAGAAATAGACCGGATAGAAACAGTGAATGTAGCGGAAAGGGAAGAAGTTAAAAAGCTAATCCGGGAAGCGAAGAAAAAGGCTATCGACGACTTTAGCAAAGAACTGCAGAATATATCGGTATACGCTAGACCGGTAGGATGGGCGACACAGAAAGAAATTATAGAATTTGCAAACGTCAAGATCATTGCGGAAGAAATGAAAGAAGTTATAGACAAATATAATTAAAACAGGAGGTACGACAGAATGACGATTGATGAAGCAATAAAACGAGAGAAAGAGACAGCAGCAGACTTCAGGAGCAGAGCAGAGTATTTTTGTATAGTTGAAAATAGAGAACTGAGCATAAAATATCATGAGCAAATCGCAAAATGGTTAGATGAATTAAAATGCTACAAGGATGAAAACCTTATAACCGTTCATTTATCACCAGACAGCGAAGAAGTAGAAAAGTGGATCCGGAACGCACGGAAAGAGGCTATTGAAGAATTTTACAATGAAATAAAAAAAGAGGCAAAATGGGGGATGCATGAAGACAGCATCCTACCGGATAGAATCGTAAAAATATCGCGGGCAGCAGACATAATAGAACAGTTAAAGGAAAAGTATTTGAAAGGAGAAAGAACATGAGAATAGCGACAGATATAGCCTGCATCATTGTATTGCTAATAATTCCGGATTTTATGCTTGAAAAATTAGAAATATATGAATCTATGCAGGAAATAGTGAGAAGAAGACAGGAGGTATAAAGATATGTTTTTAAATACAAAAATAGTAAACAAGCTCATCAAAGAAGCATTTAAAACCGGGCTGGTGATAGCCGCAACGGAAGAATCCATACACCTTGAAGGAACGTACTGGATGATAGATATAAAAAGAGATTTCCTTCCGAAAGAAATTATGGCGAAAATTATAGAATTGACCGGTTGGATTCCAGAAGTGGGCGAGCGCGTGATTGCAAATAAAGACGGCTGGCAGTATGAAGTCGGGGCTTTAGAAATCGAAAAAGAATTTGACGGAAAGCGGCTGGAAGTAACAAATGTATCAATAAAATCGGCATGGGATATATACCAGCGCGTCTTGCAGGACGAAAACGGTAAGACGTATTTAATAAATGATGTATTTATAGACATGACAAAGGTAACAGAATTGGAAGACGGAGAAGTATTTCCGGGCAAGCCGTTCTATAACGAATCCGGCGTGAAATGGAAGAATAACGCAGGCGCGTTATATGTAAGATTCCGGCAGGATATGCAGCATGAAAGAATACTTGAAGAAATGACAAAAATAGATCTGACGGAGGATGTAGGCTGATGGATGATACAAAGAAGTCATGGTTAAAAGAATTAGACATATGGTGTGAAGCACAGATATCACTTATGGAAGAAAGCCTGGAATCGAAGCTGGTGAGCAAACGCAGAAAGGAAAGGATAAAAAATCAGATCATAGGAATTGATAAAGTGCGAGCCAGAATCAAAAGAATGATGCTATAAAGGAGGAAGACATGTCGAACGAAGATATCAAGAAGGTACTTGTGCAGTATAAAAGAGTGTCAAATATGATACGGCATATAGAGGATGAAATCGCACAGATCGATGATAAGGTGCTTGGAATACGCGAAAATCAGATGACAGGAATGCCAAAGGGCAGCAGTTCACTCACTATGACAGATATGCTTGTAGAAAAAAGAGATCTGGAGATTCGGTTGGAGAAATTCAAAAAGGCAGCAGACCAGAAGCGGGAAATCGTACAGGCTTACATAGATACGGTGCTTTCTCCAAAACATAACGATATACTGACGATGTACTACATAAAAGGCTACAGCATAGAGAAGATAGCGAGGATCAAGCACTATACAGTACGACATGGCTGGAGACTATACGATGAAGCACTGACGCAGGTAGATATGACGATCAATTTATAAATGTCAGTAACATGTCAGTTTTATGTCAGTAACATGTCACTATACGAACAGGGCTGAACGATGTATTATGATATCGAGATAAGTTGCTGAAACCTCTTAGTATTGCGGCGGGCAGCCTGTTATAAAACAGGCTGCCTTTGCTGTTGGAGTGGACATGTTAAGAAGCTGTTCGTACTGTGGACGAATACATGATACAAAAGATATATGTGCTGAGAAAAGGATAGCACTGGATAAAAGGAAGAATCGTAGAAGGACAAAAGCATACGGATTCCATCGTTCATATACATGGACGAATAAATCAATAGAGATTCGTGATAGAGACGATAACCTGTGCCTGTGCTGTAAAGCAATGATGAAAGGAACAATCAGACAGTTCAATTCAGACGAGCTTTCAGTACATCATATCATACCGATCGAAGAAGATTATGATATGCGCTTAGAAGAATCGAATCTGATAACAGTATGCAGACGGCATCATGAGATGTGTGAGGATGGCACGATAAGCAGAAGCATGCAGCAGGAGCTGTCTCTTATACACATCTCCGAGCCCACGAGACTACGCTGCATCTCGTA
>ENA-OZLD01000270-OZLD01000270.1-human-gut-metagenome-genome-assembly--contig:-NODE-270-length-13771-cov-12.093905_pt1 | contig 13771 bp, 9 predicted proteins | sample MGYA00244834_ERZ653780 | MGnify/ENA primary metagenome ERZ653780 (study PRJEB26926, sample SAMN06164474) | human gut metagenome | biome: ENVO:00009003; feature: ENVO:2100002; material: ENVO:00002003...
GTGCCGCTCGTATCAACGACCAGCAGGAGGTAGCCGAGCAGATGAACGACCTTCCTGAGTGCCTGAAGGGCAAGGTGAAGGGTGGTGGCTCTTTGACAGCCCTCCCAATCATCGAGACCCAGGCAGGTGACGTTTCTGCCTACATCCCAACCAACGTGATTTCCATCACCGACGGTCAGATCTTCCTGGAGACCGACCTCTTCAACCAGGGCTTCCGCCCAGCTATCAACGTAGGTATCTCTGTATCTCGTGTAGGTGGTTCTGCCCAGATCAAGAGTATGAAGAAGGTGGCTGGTACCCTGAAGATTGATATGGCTCAGTATCGTGAGCTGGAGGCTTTCTCTAAGTTCTCTAGCGATATGGATGCCGTAACAGCGATGACACTGGACCGTGGTAGAAAGAACGACCAGTTGCTGGTTCAGCCTCAGTATCGCCCTATGCCAGTGGGCGAGCAGGTGGCTATCCTCTATTGTGGTGTGCACGGACTGATGCACGACGTGCCAATGGACAAGGTTCGCGATTGCCAGGATCAGTTCCTCGACGCTATGCGCAGCCAGCACGCCGACGTAATCGAGACTTTGGCTGATGGTAAGCTCACCGATGATTGCATCGCGGTGATCAAGGATACCATGGCTAATGTAGCAGGACAATATAAAGCGTAATAGCCTATGCCGTCGTTAAAAGAGATTAAGACTCGCATCGCCAGCGTCAATAGTACCCGTAAGATTACGAGTGCGATGAAGATGGTGGCATCCAGCAAGTTGCATCATGCTCAGGTAGCTATCCAGAATATGCTGCCTTATGAGAATATGCTGGAGCATATCCTGAAGAGCTTCCTGGTGAGTACTCCGAATGTGGACCATGAGTTGCAGGTGGAGCACAAGGAAATCAAACGTGTGGCTCTCATCGTATATAGCTCTAACAGCAGCTTGTGTGGTGGTTTCAACTCCAACGTCATCAAGATGATGATTCAGGCGGTGGACGAGTATAAGGCTCATGGCATTGACGACATCACGGTATATCCTATCGGCAGAAAGGTGGCTGAGAAGGCACAGAAGCTGGGATTGAAGATTGGCGGTAACTTCATGGATCTTGCCGATCATCCTAATTCAAGCGCTTGTGCCGACATCGCCCGCAAGCTTGCCAAGCAGTATGCTGCTGGTGAACTCGACAAGGTGGAGATGATCTATCACCACTTCAAGAGTGCCGGTTCGCAGATCCTGACCCAGAAGACTTTCCTGCCTATCGACCTCAGCACAGAGGCGATAGGAGAGGACAACGACCGTGACCTCACATCGAATGTGGCTACGGCGAAGGCTCAGGAGTATCTGCGCAAGAAGCAGGCTAGTGAGGATGAAAGACAGCGTGCAGAGGCGCATCCTCTGAACGATGACTTCATCGTGGAGCCGGATCTGGAGACTGTTTTGGGTGTATTGATTCCTAAGCAGCTTCATCTGATGGTTTACACTGCTTTGTTGGATAGTCAGGCGAGTGAGCATGCAGCCCGTATGGTTGCCATGCAGACTGCTACGGATAATGCCGATGAGCTCTTGCGTGAACTGAATCTTCAGTACAACAAGAGTCGTCAACAGGCCATTACGAATGAATTGCTAGATATTGTGGGAGGCAGCGTGAATAACTAAGCTTTCCAAGCCGTTGTTTCAAAATCAAGAGGTAACTTGTTGACCCAGGTTACCTCTTTTTTATGTTTTGTTTTTTCTTGTTATCCCCACACGCCCTTTCAGGGCGAGTGGAGTATAGGCTATTTGCCTGTATATTTCTTGATGGCTTTGATAAATGTATCGCCGTATTTCTTGATCTTGAATTCGCCGATACCGCTGATGAGACCGAATGCCTGGAGGGTGGTTGGCTTCATCCTCGTTAATTCGTGCAGACTCTTATCTGATAATACAATGTATGGAGGATAGCCCTGTTCATCGGCAAGATTCTTTCTGATCTTACGCAGATACTCGAAGAGCTTCTTATCTTCTACACCCGACATTTCTTCCTCGAAAATCACACGCTCTGCATGCACCACTGGGATGCTGCTTCCTCTTGAAGGTCTGTTGACCCTTTGCTGACGAGGAGCCCGCTCTTCATTCTCAACTATCACCAGCGAAACCTGGTGTTCTCCCTTGAGAACCTTCCAGCCCAATGGCGTGACCTTCATCTGGTTATGCATGTTATACGCCACTTCGAAGAAACCCATCTGGAGCATCTGGAGCATGTATGCCTGCCAATCGCGCACGCTCACATCCTTGCCCACACCGAAGGTCTTCAACTCATTATAGTGATTTCGCGTAATGGCAGGAGTCTGCATGCCTCTCAATATCTCGATGCAGGTGCCCACGGCAATCTTTTCGCCCGCTCTTACCACGGCACTCAGCGCCTTCTGGGTAAGCACGGTACCATCGAAGGTACGTGGAGGATTGTTGCAGACATCACAATGACCACAATCCTTACTGGAAGTCTCTCCGAAATAATTCAGGAGGATTCTTCTTCGGCAGACTCTCGATTCGGCGTATTCTTCCATTCTTCTCAGTTTTTCCAGATTCACCGATTTCTGTCCGCTTTCTTCGCAGAAAGAACGGAGGGTGATGACATCTGCCATCGAATAGAACAATACCGTATCGGCAGGTGCGCCGTCTCTTCCGGCTCGTCCTATCTCCTGATAGAAACTCTCGATGCTCTTCGGCATGTTGTAGTGAATCACCCAGCGCACATTGCCCTTGTCGATACCCATTCCGAAGGCGATGGTAGCGCACACCACTTCTATCTGGTCCATCTTGAAACGCTCCTGTATAGAGGCTCGCTGTTGGGCGGAGAGTCCGGCATGATAGGCTTCTGCCTGTATGCCATGCTCCTGCAAAGCCTCTGCCACCATCTCCGTATTCTTGCGCGAGAGGCAGTAGATGATGCCAGCCTCGTTTGGGCGACGGGCGATGAAATGGTAAATGAATTTCAGTTTCTCCTTCTTCGTACTTTCCTGGCGCACGGTAAGACTGAGGTTCGGACGATCGAAACTGCTCACAAAGGTCTGGCCGTTCAGATGCAGCTGGTTGATGATGTCCTCTCGGGTAATCTTATCGGCTGTAGCCGTGAGCGCCATCACCGGCACGCCATTGAATTTCTCGTGAAGGAGTCCGAGCTGGGAATACTCCGGACGGAAGTCGTGGCCCCACTGACTGATGCAGTGGGCTTCATCTACGGCGAAGAGCGAAATCTTGATGTTGCAGAACAGATAAGGTATCTCGCTGAGAAGTTTTTCGGGAGAGACATAGAGCAGTTTCAGTTCGCCCGCTTCGCATCTTCTGCGGATGATGAGATCATCGGTTACATCGTTGCCGCTGTTGAGAGCTTCGGCTGGAATGCCGTTCGCCTTGAGGGCTTCCACCTGGTCGTGCATCAGACTGATGAGTGGCGAAATGACCACTGCTGTTCCCTCCATTGCCAGCGCCGGAACCTGATAGCACAGACTCTTTCCTCCGCCCGTCGGCATCAGCACCAGACAGTCGTTACCTTGCATTATTTCCCGGATGATGGCTTCCTGGTTGGGGCGGAAGGAATCGTATCCGAAGTAAGATTTCAATATCTCGTTGATTTGCATATTTCTTAACTATTTTTCTTCTTTTACATTGGATATTCCTGCAAAGTTACGTAAAAAACGGGAGATTTATTACATTTCTTTCAATAAAATAAGAAAAGTTGGCTGAAAAGTTTGAAAATCCAAATAATTGTCGTACTTTTGCGCTAGAAATAAAGGTTTAGAACATGGCAAATTGTAATGTAAACACCCACGAGCGCTTTGCCGACATCCAGATGCTGCGTTACGAGCTGAAGGGATTCGATGCATTGTCGCTCAATCAGAAATTGTATATTTACTGCCTGGCAAAGGCTACCCTGATGGGACGTGACATCACGTTCGACCAGCAGGGAAAGTACAACCTGCGCATTCGCAAAACCCTGGAGGCAATCTATCGCCATTACAAGGGCACAATCGGAGAGGCTATCGAAAACACAGAGACAGTATGCGATTCTACTACTCAAATCGAAACTTCTTCTGTATGCGATTCCGAAGAATTCAAGGCTTTCGAAGTATATCTGAAGCGCATATGGTTTGCCAGCGGCATCCATCATCATTATGGCTGCGAGAAATTCAAGCCGGGATTCTCTGAGGAATTCTTCTATCAGTTGATGGAGGAAATCTCTGAGGATGAGTTGCCCCTCAAGAGAGGAGAGAGCAAGGAAGATCTCCTCGCTCAGCTCGTACCTGTCATCTTCGATCCAGAGGTGATGCCGAAGAGAGTGAACCAGACCGATGGCGAAGACCTGGTAAAGACTTCTGCCTGCAACTTCTATGAGAATGTGACTCAGGCGGAAGTGGAGAGATTCTATGCCCGATTGAAGGATGTGTCTAACCCGACACCGCCATCTTACGGACTCAATTCCAAGCTCACCAAGCGCAACAACGAGATGATTGAGCTGGTGTGGAAGGAGGATGGACTCTATAGTGAGCCTATCAAGGAAATCGTTTCCTGGTTGCTCAAGGCGCAGAAATTCGCTGAAAATGAGGGACAGAAGCATGTCATCGACCTGCTCGTGAAGTTCTATCGCACCGGTAATCTCGAGGATTTCGACCGATACAGCATCGCCTGGGTGCAGCAGCACGAAGGCATGGTGGATTTCATCAACGGATTCATCGAGGTATATGGCGACCCATTGGGATTGAAAGGTACCTGGGAGGGTATCGTGGAATACAAGGACCTGGAGGCTACCCAGCGAACCCAGACCATCAGTAAGAATGCTCAGTGGTTTGAGGATCATTCGCCTGTGGATCCACGTTTCCGCAAACCGGAGGTGAAGGGTGTTACCGCCAATGTAATCTGTGCGGCGATGCTCGGCGGAGAGGAATATCCTGCTTCGGCTATCGGCATCAATCTGCCTAATGCCAACTGGATCCGTCAGGAGCACGGTTCGAAGAGCGTTACCATCGGCAACCTGACTGATGCCTACAACAAGGCGGCTCAGGGCAACGGATTCAGAGATGAGTTTGTCATCGATGAGGAGACTGTGGCGCTGATGAATCAGTATGCTGATATCACCGACGACCTGCATACCGACCTTCACGAGTGTCTGGGACACGGCAGCGGTCAGCTTCTTCCTGGCACCGATCCTGATGCCTTGAAGGCGTATGGCAACACGATAGAGGAGGCGAGAGCCGATCTCTTCGGTCTGTACTATGTAGCTGACCATAAGTTGGTTGAGTTGGGGCTGACTCCGAATGATGAAGCTTACAAGGCACAGTATTACAGCTATCTGATGAACGGTTTGCTCACCCAGACTATCCGAATCAAGGAGGGTGACAAGATAGAGGAGGCGCACATGAGAAACCGTGCCCTCATTGCCTGGTGGACCCTGGAGCATGCCGAGGGAGCCGTGGAACTGGTTACGGAAGAAGTAAGCTATGCTTCTGCCGAGGATGCCTTGAAGGATGCTGAGGGAAATATCGTAACCACCCGCACCTATGTGAAGGTGAATGATTACGGGAAACTCCGTCATCTCTTCGGAGAACTCCTTGCAGAGATGCAGCGAATCAAGAGCGAGGGAGATTTCGAGGCTGCACGCCAGTTGGTAGAGAAGTATGCCGTGAATATCGATCCAGACTTGCATCGCGAGATTCTGGCGAGATACAAGAAACTGAATCTGGCTCCATACAAGGGTTTCATCAATCCTAAAATGACGCTGGTCTATGATGAAGAGGGTAATCCTATCGACGTAAATCTCGATTACGAGGAGAACTATACCGACCAGATGCTCCGCTATTCTGAGGAGTACGGAACGTTATAAATAATAAATAACGTTATAATAATAGATATGACAGATAATAAGAACGAGGAATTTCCGATAGTAGATGAAATGGGTAATATCCTGGGTGCCATCACCCGAGGTCATGCCCATGATGGATGCAAGATATTGCATCCTGTGGTTCATCTGCATGTATTCAATAGTAAGGGAGAACTGTATCTCCAGCACCGTCCGGCATGGAAGGATATCCAGCCTGATAAGTGGGATACTGCCTGTGGTGGACATGTGGATTTAGGCGAGAGTGTGAACCAGGCGCTTCATCGTGAAGTGAGGGAGGAGCTGGGTATCACCGATTTCGAACCGGAGTCTTTAGGACATTATGTCTTTGAGAGTCAGAGAGAAAAGGAGCTGGTGTATGTTCATCGTTGTGTATATGATGGTGAAGTGAAGCCGAGCCAGGAAGAGTTGTCTGGTGGTAGATTTTGGAGTAAGGAAGAAATTAAGGAAAACATCGGCAAGGGTGTTTTCACTCCGAATTTCGAAAACGAATACCAGAAGTTTTTCATGTGATATTCTTCATCGGAATACGCGGAGTTATCGAAAAGCAAGAATGTTTCCGATAACTCTGCGTAATCCGATGAATAATTCTACGCAGATAAAATTATATTTCGAAGATACCCTTGAGCGCCCCTCTGGCGATATTCTCGAAATCCTCTCCGAAATCGCAGAAGCGCATCACGGCATTGGCGGCAGCATGCTTCACTCCCATATTATCACCCTGCAATGCCACGGCAGCCTGATCCAGGAATTCATTGATTCCACGATCGTTAGGCTCCTTACCATTCGCAAAGAGGCGGGCAAGAAGCTGGAAACCGGCAATCTCATACAGCGGTTTATCGCTTGCAATCCATTGATACGCAATCACCGGCGCATATTCCACATATTGCAGCAGATTGAAGGCAAGCATCTCAGCCATTTCCTGGCTCTGCACCTGTTCCATCCAGATATCCGTGATTTCAGCCAGCATCTTGTCGGCAGGCATGATGAGGGTAGCAAGAATCTTGCACTCCCGTATATCTTCCTTCCAGAGTTCGATGGCGAGGTCGTAATCCTTGCCGTATTCCTGCGCCATCTTCTTCAATTCATAAAAGGGTACACCCCAATTCAGTTTATATCCTAGTCCCTTGTCTCGCATGGATTGCGAACCCGGACCGTTCATCAACAAGCGAAAGCTTCGCTTGATAGTCATCAGTTTCTGATGTGTTTCTTCATTCATTGTGTCGTGTTTAAAATCTAAAGTTTTAATACCTTGCAGAACATTCCTTCGAACTGCTCTTCGATATTGGCAGGCTTATGCTTGAATATACCGAAGATGGCACTGCCGCTACCGCTCATAGCTGCATATGCGGCCCCCAGATTGTAGAGCTTCTGCTTGATTTCTGCCAACTCTGGATGCATCGCAAAGATCGGCGCCTCGAAATCGTTGACAAGCTCATCCTTCCACGTCTCGATAGGCTGGCGGACGATATCGCGGCAGCATTTCGCAGGCTTCTTTGGAGTGATGGCAGCATAGGCATCCTTGGTGCTTACAGCGATGTCGTCGCGCTTCACCACCACAATGTAATATCCCTTCATGTTATCTCCAGGACCGCTTGCCGGCATCAGTACATCGCCGATACCCTCAGCATAGCAGGCAGTATCTCCATTCTCCGGGTCTGCACTGATGAAGTAGGCACAGTCAGCACCCAACTTGGCTGCATATCGCTCCATCTCAGGAATACCGATGTTTAGGCGGAAACGCTCATCGAGCAGACGGATCATGTAGGCAGCATCCGCAGAGCCGCCACCCATTCCTGCCTGAGATGGGATTCGCTTGACGAGATGCGTATGAATGCGGGGAATCTTGAAATCGGCAGCCAGCATATTATATGCCTTCACCACCAGGTTTTTCTGTTCATCGCAATCCACGGCATTGCCTGTAATCTTCAGGTCGCACGCTACCTCGCTAGGAAATTCTTCTCCCATCAGCTTGATCTCCAAGGCATCAGTCAGGGGGATAGGGTAGAATACGGTTTCCAGATTGTGGTAACCATCAGCGCGCTTGCTTACTATATTTAAGCCAAGGTTGATCTTGGCGCATGGAAATGTAATCATAATCAATCATTGTTTAAGAGTGATACATTAACTATGTGCAATCTATATGCAATCTACTTGCAAAGATATAAAAAATATCCCAAACCCGGTGCTTTTCATCAAGATTATTTTCTTACTTGCATTAAAAATATTAAAAACATCCATATTCTGCAATATCTTTTGTACCTTTGCAAAGTGTATCCACATTTCTGAGAGTGATTCCGCTTGAGGGAAAATATATTTTGAGTTAAGGATAGATAAATGATTAGATAAAAATAAAAAAAATAGAAATATGAAGAAAGGTGATAAAGTAAGATTCCTGAGCGAAGTGGGCGGCGGAAAGGTGGCTGGCTTCCAGGGCAAGAATATCGTGCTGGTAGAGGATGAAGATGGTTTCGAGATTCCGATGCCGATCAACGAGGTGGTAGTGGTAGAACAGGACGACTATGCTATGGGCAAGATGATCTCTGCCAAGATGGATGCCAAGCAGAAGGCTGAAGAGCATGCCAACACCGAACTGCATCAGGACAGCAGAAGCATCAAGGCTATCCTGAACGAGCACGAGAATGATGTGGATATGAACGTAGAGGAGTATGATGCTGCCGACCGCGAGATTACCTTCGTAAAGCAGATTCAGGAGCGTACGGGCGGTAACAAGCTCAGCGCCTATCTCGCCTTCGTGCCTATCGATATCAAGGACGTGACCAACACCCGCTTCGAATCATATATGGTGAACGACAGCAACTACTATCTGCGCTACACCTATCTCGTAGCCGAGGGCAATGCGTGGACCCTGAAGGCGGAGGGTGAAATCGAGCCAAACACCAAGCTCTTCATCGAGGAATTCGGTCGTGAGGCTTTGAATGAGATGGAGCACATCGCCATCCAGATGATTGCCTACAAGAAGGACAAGCCATTCCTGTTGAAGCCAGCTACGGATGTCCAGTTCCGCCTGGACCCAGTGAAGTTCTACAAGCTCCATCTCTTCGAGGAGAATGATTTCTTCGAGACTCCAGCCTATCTCTTCACCATCGTGGAGAACGACGAGGTAGCCCGTCCGCTGGTCATCGATTCCAAGCGATTGAAGGAGCAGATGTACAAGGACGAGAAGGTGATTGCCAACACCAGCAAGAAGAAGAGCAAGAAGGATGACGGTACCCTCATCATCGACCTTCATGCAGACGAGGTTCTTGAAACAACTGCTGGAATGAATTCTGCTGATATCCTTCATTATCAGATGGATATCTTCAAGAAGACAATGGCGGAGAACAAGAAGAACAAGGGTCAGAAGATTATCTTCATTCATGGCAAGGGAGAAGGCGTTCTGCGCCAGTCACTCATCCATGAGCTGAACTATCGCTATAAGAACTGCACCTATCAGGATGCCTCCTTCCAGGAGTATGGATATGGTGCCACACAGGTAACAATAAAGTAATTTATCATGAAGTACGGATTTATGAAGGTGGCAAGTGCCATCCCTGCCGTCAAGGTAGGCGATGTAATCTTCAACACCCAACAGATAGAAGATCTGATAGCCCAGGCTGAAGGCAAGGGCGTAGAGATCATTACCTTCCCGGAATTGTCTATCACAGGCTATTCCTGTCAGGACCTTTTCCGCCAGCAGATGCTCCTGGAATCATCAGAGCAGGCGGTGATGATGCTGCTCGATTTCACCCGCAAACTCGACATCATCTCCATTGTCGGCGCTCCGGTAGTGGCTGGCGATCTGCTGCTGAATTGCGGTATCGTGATCCAGCACGGACAGATCCTGGGCATCGTGCCTAAGACCTATCTCCCTAACTACAGCGAGTTCTATGAGAAGCGCTGGTTTGCCTCTGCCCAGGATTTGCGCGACTGCGAGGTCCGCTATGCCGGACACAAGGTGAAGCTGACTCCGGATGTGCAGATTTTCCGCACTTATGACGGCGTGCAGTTTGGCGTAGAGATATGCGAGGATGTATGGGCGCCGGCTCCTCCTAGCAACAAGCTGGCACTGGCTGGTGCCGACCTCATCTTCAACCTCTCTGCGAGCGATGAACTCATCGGAAAGCACAACTATCTGAAGAGTCTGCTGAGCCAGCAGAGTGCCCGCACCATGACGGGTTACATCTACAGTTCCTGCGGTTTCGGCGAGAGCACGCAGGATGTGGTATATGGCGGAAATGCCCTGGTTTATGAGAATGGAGCTTTACTTGCACAAGGTGAGCGTTTCTCTCTTGAACCTCAGATGGTTATTGCGCAGGTTGATGTGGAGAAACTCCGTTCGGAGCGTCGCACAAATTCCACCTATGTCAACGCCCAGCGTAACATCAAATATTCGGTTCTCGGCGGACAGTTCAACATCCGTAACATCGATGCCGATCCTACCGAGAATGAACGCGAGTTCGTGTTGGAGCGTGAGGTGAATCCCCATCCTTTCATTCCTACCAGCAGCGATATGAATGCCTCCTGCGAGGAGATTTTCAATATCCAGCTGATGGGTCTTGCCAAGCGCATCGTACATACCCATGCCAAGACGGTGGTAGTGGGTATCAGCGGCGGATTGGATTCCACCCTTGCCCTGCTCGTCTGCGTGAAGGCATTCGATAAGCTGAAGATGGACCGCCGTGGCATCGTGGGTGTTACCATGCCAGGTTTCGGAACCACTGACCGCACCTACAACAACGCCATCTCGCTGATGAAGAGCCTGGGTATCACCATCCGTGAAATCAGCATCGCCAAGGCTGTGATCCAGCATTTTGAGGATATCGGTCATGATGCCAGCGTGCATGATGTAACCTATGAGAATTCGCAGGCACGCGAGCGTACGCAGATTCTGATGGACCTTGCCAACAAGATGGGTGGTATGGTGATAGGCACCGGCGACCTTTCTGAGCTGGCTCTGGGCTGGGCTACCTATAATGGCGACCACATGAGCATGTATGGTGTGAATGCCAGCATCCCTAAGACCCTGATCCGTCATCTCGTGAACTATGTTGCCGAGAGTGGGGTGGATGAGCAGAGCCGCATCACCCTGCGCGACATCATCGACACACCTATTAGTCCGGAGCTGATTCCTGCCGATGAAAATGGTAATATCAAGCAGAAGACAGAAGACCTGGTGGGCCCATACGAGCTGCACGATTTCTTCCTCTATTACTTCCTGCGTTTCGGATTCCGTCCGTCCAAGATTTACATGCTGGCAAAGAAGGCGTTTATCGATACCCAGCTGGAGCGTGTGAAAATCAGCGACAACGATCCAGATTCCTATGATGAGGAGACTATCAAGAAATGGCTCAAGACCTTTGTGAGAAGATTCTTCAACCAGCAGTTCAAGCGCAGCTGTCTGCCTGATGGTCCGAAGGTGGGAAGCGTGAGCCTCAGTCCTCGTGGCGACTGGCGCATGCCTAGCGATGCCGCATCCTCCATCTGGCTGCAGGAGGCGGAAAATCTGTAGGGTTCGTGTAAAAACTGTTAAATAAAGAGCAGGATCATCCCACTTTGCCGGATATTTTCTTATATTTGCAAAGTCAAACTGAATATTGATTTAAAAATCAGAGTTATGACGCAAAGAGAAGATAAACAACAGGCAAGAACAAGTAGGGAGAAACTAGGAAAGTTCTTCTATAACTTAGCAGCTATGTGCTTTGGTACGACTGTACTTGGAAGTGGTATGGCTTTGGTTACGGATACTGGTAATCCTGAAAGACTTTTAGGTATGTTTGCCGGAGGTATTATAGGAACGATAGCGTTAGCTTACGCTGCGTTTAGAATAATCAAAATAAAATAATAATTATGAAACAGCTGGATTTTACAACAGGTATGACCTTGGTTTTTGGCATTATTGCATTAATTGCAGTTGCTATAAATATTTGGCTTTCTACCAAATGGGGTAAGAAATGGCTCCATAGTCTGGACTGATTTACAACCCTCGACAGTTTTGGATTATAGCGTTTGGGCTGATGGCTTTTCCTGCCAGCCTTAACAGAATATTGATTCCCGATTTGAGCATCAGGTAGTATTTTGGTGCTCAAATCGGGATTTTTAATAGAAAAATTATTAATTTATCACCCCTTTATTGGGAAAAAACATATTTTTTTTGTAACTTTGCGCCCAAAAGTAAAAACAATATAAAATTTAAATAGATAATATGGCTAAGAAATTTGCCGAGCACAACGGTCTGAATTTGACTCAGACAAACAATGACGTACTAGCAGCGTGGGAGAAAAATGATATCTTCCACAAGTCTATCGACGAGCGTGAAGGCTGCCCTCAGTTTATCTTCTTCGAGGGACCTCCATCAGCTAATGGCCACCCGGGTATTCACCACGTGTTGGCACGTAGTATCAAGGATACATTCAACAGATACAAGACCATGAAGGGCTTCCAGGTTCACCGCAAGGCGGGATGGGATACCCACGGACTCCCTGTTGAACTCGGTGTCGAGAAGGAACTCGGCATCACCAAGAAGGATATCGACAACAAGGCTTCTGAGAAGTATATCTCTACAGAGGACTATAACCATAAGTGTCGTGAGAATGTGATGATGTTTACTGCAGAGTGGCGTCAGCTCACAGAGGAGATGGGCTACTTTGTAGACCTCGATAATCCTTATATCACTTACGACAACAAATATATCGAAACTCTATGGTGGCTTTTGAAGCAACTCTACAACAAGGGCTTGCTTTATAAGGGTTATACCATCCAGCCATATTCTCCAGGTGCTGGTACAGGTTTGAGCTCACACGAGTTGAACCAGCCTGGTTGCTATCGCGATGTTAAGGACCTTACCACAACAGCTCAGTTCCTTATCAAGGATCCCAAGACTGAGTGGACAAAGTGGGGTAAGCCATATTTCATCGCATGGACAACAACACCTTGGACATTGCCATCAAATGTAGCTCTCTGTGTTGGTCCAAAGATTGACTATGTAGCTATTGAGACCTATAACCTCTATAATGGTGAGCCTATGACTCTCGTTATGGCAGAGGCTTTGATAACTTCATATTTGAAGGCTGACCAGGAGTGCAAGGAAGGCGACTTGTTGCCATTCGATAAGGAGCATAAGGTTTGTCCTTGGCGTATCGTTGACCGCATGAAGGGTGCAGACCTTGAGGGTTATCATTATGAGCAGTTGATGCCATGGGTTAAGCCATGCGAGAAGGTTGATGCTTTCGCTCCTAAGTTTGTTACAGAATATGCATCAGCTCATCCTGAGAAGGTTTTTGCTTCAGAGGATGGTCGCGATAAGTTTGTTGAGATGGAGAGCAAAGCTTTCCGCGTAATCCTTGGCGACTATGTTACTACAGACGACGGTACAGGTATCGTACATATCGCTCCGACATTCGGTGCCGACGACGCCAAGGTGGCTAAGGATGCAAACATCCCGGCTCTCCACCTTATTAATAAAAAGGGCGAGACACGCCCGATGGTAGACCTTCAGGGTAAGTTCTACGCTATCGAGGAACTCGACAACAACTTCCTGAACGCTTGCGTTAACAAGGAACTTTATGCTCATCATGCAGGCGACTACGTTAAGAACGCTTACGACCCGAAGTTCAACGCCGACGGCGTTTGGGACAAAGCAGCTTCTGACAAGGCTGAGGACCTCAACGTGGTACTCTGCATGGAGCTGAAGCAGGAGGGCAAGGCTTTCCGCACAGAGAAGCACGTACACAACTATCCGCATTGCTGGCGTACAGACAAACCGATTCTCTACTATCCGCTCGACAGCTGGTTCATCAAAGACACAGCCCGTAAGGAGCGCATGGTGGAACTCAATAAGACTATCAACTGGCAGCCAGAGTCTACTGGCACTGGTCGTTTCGGCAACTGGCTCGAGAATCTTAACGAC
>ENA-OZLD01000306-OZLD01000306.1-human-gut-metagenome-genome-assembly--contig:-NODE-306-length-12806-cov-5.104698_pt1 | contig 12806 bp, 10 predicted proteins | sample MGYA00244834_ERZ653780 | MGnify/ENA primary metagenome ERZ653780 (study PRJEB26926, sample SAMN06164474) | human gut metagenome | biome: ENVO:00009003; feature: ENVO:2100002; material: ENVO:00002003...
CTAACCTTGCTTCGAAAGATGGTCTTTCGAGGCACGAAACATGGTCTTTCGCAACCCGAAAGATGCCTAACGGCGAGCGCTGCTCTTAGATCAGGCGCCGCAATCTCTCGCAAACGGCGTTTGCTGCTCTTAGAGCACGCAAAATCTTGACACAACTTTTTAACCAAATTTCCTAACAACTAAAGCAACGCCTGCTTCCTAACAACATGACGCCTGAGCTATATTCCCACAAAAAAGTGTTGGGCAAATGGGGCTGTTGCCAAACCCGTCATTTACCCAACACGCATCAATCCACCTAAAGGCAAGGCGCTAAGCCTCCCCCTTATGCGTCGTTCCCCACCCCACTTGGCTGATTGACAAGAGACACCACGGGGAGTTTCGCTGCTTCGTTTATCGCGTCACACACAACTCCACGCCGGCGCCCTCGCAATCGGCGCCCATGGGTGGGTTGCGCTTGGTGAGGCAAACATTCACCTCATCGACCTGCGACCACTTGCCGAGGATGGCCTGCGCAATACGCGCCGCTACATGCTCCACCAAGTGGCGAGGCTCGCCCATCACTTGTTTCGCAAGTTGATATACCTCTGCGTAGTTGACCGTGTCGGCCACATCGTCGCTCAACATGGCACGCTCCACGTTCACACGCAAGCGCAGGTCTACCTCATAATCGTTGCCCACCATGCGCTCTTGCGCCATAACACCATGAAAGGCATGGAAACGCAGGCCACGCAGATGGATATAACTGTTCTTTAAGTTCATACGTCAACACATTTGTTCATAAGCCCGTCGCCTCTTCCAACCCATTCGCAACAGCGTCAAGGGGCGCTGAGACGACGAGCGCCCCATGGGCGATTATCCACAACGACTGGCGCCGCAGTTGGTGCAGATGAGGCAACCCTCCTGGTAAACCAGCGTCTCCTGGCCACAAACGGGGCACTTCTTTCCCGCTGCCTTGGTGCCGTCGGTGATGTATTTTTTCAAGGCGCGCTCCACACCATTCTTCCAGGTGTTGATGCTCTCGTCGTTGAGCTGCAACGATCCCACCAGTTTAATGACGTGGTCGATGGGCATGCGATAGCGCAACACGCCTGAGATGAGCTTGGCATAATTCCAATACTCAGGGTTGAACTTCTCGCTCAAGCCCTCAACGGTGGTCTTGTAACCGCGCTTGTTCTCAAACTGGAAGTCGTAACGGTGTGAGCCGTCGTCGTTGGTCTGCTTGATAATTTTGCCCTTGGTGACTGTCTTGGGCAACACAATGCCCTCCTCATCGTCTTGCAAGCCCGTGAAAATCTCATAGGGATAACCATTGAGCAATCCTACAAAGGCCACCCATTTCTCACGATTGTTTTGGAAACGAACCACATCGCAATCGAGCTCCTTGGGCCTTACCTCCTGCACCAACGGCCTCTGCAAGGCGGTGGCTGTAACGGGTGCTGGCGGTTCCTGGCACTTCTTCTTATCCTTCTTCGTAACGGCGACCATCACGCCCGACCTACTTCCGTCGCGGTAGATGGTGCAACCCTTGCAGCCTGAGCGCCAAGCCTCCACGTAAAGGCGGTTCACCAACTCCTCGTCCACATTGTTGGGCAGGTTTACGGTAACCGAGATGCTATGGTCCACCCACTTCTGGATGGCACCTTGCATGCGCACCTTCATCAACCAGTCCACATCATTGGCCGTAGCCTTATAATAAGGTGAACGGGCCACGAGGGCGTCGATCTCCTCCTGCGAGTATTTCTTCTCGGTGTCGACGCCGTTGATCTTCATCCATTCCAGGAATTTCTTGTGGTAAACAATGTACTCCTCGAACGAGTCGCCCACCTCGTCCACATAGTCCACATGCACCTCCTTGTCGTTGGGGTTCACCTTGCGGCGACGCTTATAGACGGGCATAAACACCGGTTCGATGCCGCTGGTGGTCTGTGTCATGAGCGATGTGGTGCCTGTGGGGGCAATCGTCAGACAGGCGATATTGCGACGACCATGCTTCACCATGTCGTCGTAGAGTTGTGGGTCGGCCTCGCGCAAACGGTTCACAAACGGGTTGTTGGCCTCGCGCTCAGCATCATAGATGGCAAAGGCACCACGTTCCTCAGCCATGGTAACCGACGAGCGATAGGCGTTGAGCGCCAAGGTCTTTTGCACGCTAACGGCAAAATCGGTGGCCTCCTGGGTGCCATAACGCAACCCCATGGCGGCTATCATGTCGCCCTCTGCGGTAATGCCCACTCCCGTGCGACGTCCCAGCCCGCTCTTATGCTTGATTTTCTCCCACAGATGGTACTCGGTGTGCTTCACGTCGTCGCTCTGCGGATCATTCTTGATCTTCTCCATGATCAGGTCGATCTTCTCCATCTCGAGATCCACGATGTCGTCCATGATGCGTTGGGCCATGCGAACGTGAGCGCTAAACTTGTCGTAATCGAAGCGCGCTGCGGGCGTGAAGGGGTTCTCCACATAGCTATAGAGATTGAGGCAGAGCAGTCGACAACTGTCGTAGGGGCAGAGTGGAATCTCGCCACAGGGATTGGTCGAAACCGTGCGGAACCCCAGATCGGCATAGCAATCGGGGATGCTCTCACGCAGGATGGTGTCCCAAAAGAGCACGCCGGGCTCGGCACTCTTCCAAGCGTTGTGCACAATCTTACGCCAAAGGTCGCGTGCCGATATTTCCTTGCGCACCATCGGCTGGTCGGCATCTACCGGGAACCGTTGCACATAGGGCTTGTCGGCTACGGCGGCTTGCATGAAAGCGTCGTCGATCTTCACGCTTACATTGGCTCCCGTCACCTTGCCCTCGGTCATTTTGGCGTCGATGAAGCTCTCGGCGTCGGGGTGCTTCACGCTCACCGAGAGCATCAGCGCTCCGCGGCGTCCGTCTTGCGCCACCTCACGTGTGGAGTTGCTGTAGCGCTCCATAAACGGAACCAGGCCTGTACTGGTCAGAGCCGAGTTGTTGACAGGGCTTCCCTTGGGCCTCAGCTGGTCGAGGTCGTGCCCCACACCACCGCGTCGCTTCATGAGTTGCACTTGCTCCTCATCGATCTTCATGATGGCGCCGTAGGAATCGGCGTCGCCCTCCAAGCCGATGACAAAGCAGTTGCTTAGCGACGCCACCTGATGGGTGTTGCCTATGCCCGTCATGGGACTGCCTGCGGGAACGATGTAACGGAAATGGTCGAGCAGGTCGAACACCTGCTGGGCACTGAGCGCATGGGGGTATTTCGACTCTATGCGCGCTATCTCATTGGCTATGCGCCAATGCATATCCTCAGGACTTCTTTCATAAATATGTCCGAAACTGTCTTTCATGGCATATTTGTTCACCCACACCCTTGCGGCGAGCTCATCGCCGTTGAAATAGTTCAAGGAAGCGGAATAAGCCTCCTCGTAGGAATAGGTTGGTTGGTTTTCCATGCTCCGAAATGTTTTCAAATGGTTACTACTATGTTTTGCAAAACTACAAAAGATTTGCGAGAAAGTGAAGACTTGACACATGATTTTAAGCGAAAACTTTTCCCCCTCGGATAATTTTCTTTATCTTTGCAACAAACAAGTAAACCAAAATGAGAAACTTAACTACACGCCGAAGCATCCGAAAATATGCTGACACGGCTGTTTCCGAGGAGTTGCTCAATCGCCTGTTGGCCGAAGCAGAGCGCACGCCAACCATGGGCAACCTGCAATTGTATAGCGTCATCGTGACACGAAGCGAGGAGATGAAGACCAAACTCGCACCCGCACACTTCAACCAGCCCATGGTTTGTGGAGCGCCTGTGGTGCTGACGTTCTGCGCCGACTTCCGACGCACCACCCTGTGGGCCGAAAACCGACAGGCAAAACCGGGCTACGACAATTTCCTGAGCTTCATCAACGCCTCAACAGACGCGCTGCTCTATTGCCAAACCTTCTGCAACCTGGCCGAAGAGGAGGAACTGGGCACATGCTTCCTGGGCACCACGGTTTACATGCCCCAAATGATTATCGACACGCTCCAGTTGCCCCAACTGGTGTTTCCCGTGGCCACCATCACACTGGGATGGCCCGACGAGCAACCCGAGTTGAGCGACCGCCTGCCGCTGAGAGCCATCATCCACGAAGAAACTTACCACGACTACACACCCCAAGCCATCGACGACTGCTATGCTGAGAAGGAGGCGTTGCCTGCCAACCAGCACTTTGTGGAGATCAACCACAAAGAAACGTTGGCCCAAGTGTTCACCGACCTGCGCTACACCCGACGCGACAACGAAGCCATGTCGGAGGGAATGATCGACGCATTGCGCCGGCAAGGATTTCTGCCAACGGCCAAACAAGACTGACAAAGCGGACTATCCATGAGTGTGAACATCAAGCAGGTGAAAACGAAGAAGGAGCTAAAGGCCTTCGTACAGTTTTTCTACGACCTCTATCGCGACTGCGACCATGCGGTGCCTTTTCTCTTCAACGACGAGTTGGGCACACTTAGTCGCACGTCGAACCCCGCTTTTGAATATTGCAACGCAGCCTATTTCCTGGCCTATAAGGAAGGAAAGGTTGTGGGGCGAATTGCCGGCATCATCAACACAAGGGCAAACACACGTTGGCAAACGCCCATGGTGAGATTCGGATGGTTCGATTTTATCGACGACCGAGAGGTGTCGGCTGCGCTCATCAGCGCCGTGGAGCAATGGGGAGCCGGGCAGGGAATGACCGAGATTGGTGGACCGTTTGGCTTCGATGACATGGATCGGGAGGGAATGCTCGTGGAGGGTTTCGATCGCCTTTCCACCATGTACATCAACTACAACCACCCTTATTACCCGCAACACATGGAGGCTATGGGGGCTTTCGAAAGGACAACGACTACTTGGAGTACCGAATCCGCGTGCCCGAGGTGACGCCTCCCAAGTTCGCCAAACTGGCCGAGATGGTTGAGAAGCGCTACAACTTGCACGTACACAAGTTCACACGCAAGGAGCTGCTGACCGAAGGAAAGGGTAAGCAACTGTTCGACATTCTGAATACCACCTACAACAACCTCTACGGATTTGCCCAATTAAGCGACAAGCAGATCGACAAGTTGGTGAACGATTACCTTCGCATGGCCGACTTAAACCTGGTCACGGCGGTGCTCGACGGCAACGAGAACAACAAGATGATAGGGTTCGGTGTTTCGTTCCCATCGTTCTCAAAGGCCCTGCAACACACACGCGATGGCCGATTGCTGCCCTTCGGATGGTGGCACATGCTACGTGTGGTGAAATGGCACAAGACCGACACGGTGGATTTGCTACTCATCGGTGTGCTCCCAGAGTATCGCACGAAGGGCGCCAACGCACTTATCTTCAACGATCTTATCAGCTATTATCGCCAATATGGCTTCAAATGGGCAGAGGCAATGCCCCAAATGGAAACCAACAAAGGGGTGCTCAGCCAATGGCAATACCTGGAAGCGGAGAACCATAGGCGCCACCGCATCTACGTAAGGAGCATTCATTCAGCCAAGGAGTAAGCCTCATCCAACAAACAGAGCTTCTCCTTCCACACCCGATACGCCTCCATCAATCACGCCTTATATACATAAAGGTAGGTGCGCATCACATAAACGGGGGAGGCGCATCACATAAACGAAGCGAACGCTTCGCACATACGAAACCATCACAAGAGCAACAAAGGCCCACTTTCGCCAAACGCACACACCATTGCGTATGAGGCGAGAGTGGGCCTTTCGCTGCCTATAAGCCAATAGGCATTGGGAAACCGCATTAGCATTTCTTCACCTTTGTCCCACCTTAGAGTCTTGATTGTCAGAAACACATGCATCAAACATAGAATTATTTGCGATTTTAAGCAAAAAAATATTGATTAAAAAGTACTACCTATTGGAATATTTCATATTTTTGCAAAGGAAAAACGATTTCGGCCTTAAACCTCCGGAAGCATCACCTTAAACATCAAATACTTATCTTATGAACAACATTCCATCTGTTTTCTGGCTTATCCCCATCGCCAGCGTAGTGGCTCTGGGAATGGCATGGTATTTCTTCTGCTCCATGATGAAGGAGGAAGAGGGAACCGAACGCATGATTGAGATTGCAGCGCACGTGAGAAAAGGTGCCATGGCATACCTCAAACAGCAGTACAAGGTTGTAGGCATCGTGTTTGCGGTGCTCGCCATCGTGTTTGCATTCATGGCGTATGGCCTCAAGGTCCAAAACCCATGGGTGCCCTTCGCATTCCTCACCGGTGGATTGTTCTCCGGTCTTGCCGGTTTCTTCGGCATGAAAACGGCCACCTACGCCTCAGCTCGCACGGCCAATGGCGCACGCAGCGGACTCGACAAGGGTCTGAGGATCGCCTTCCGCAGCGGTGCTGTGATGGGACTGGTCGTGGTAGGTCTCGGCCTCCTCGACATCGCCATCTGGTTCATTGTCCTCAATGAGGTGTACGCAGGCGAGAAGACCGCCCTCATCACCATCACCACAACGATGCTGACCTTCGGTATGGGTGCGTCAACACAAGCGCTCTTCGCTCGTGTGGGCGGTGGCATATACACCAAGGCTGCCGACGTGGGCGCCGACCTCGTGGGTAAAGTGGAAGCCAACATTCCTGAGGACGACCCCCGCAACCCCGCAACGATCGCCGATAACGTGGGCGACAACGTGGGCGACGTTGCCGGCATGGGCGCCGACCTCTACGAAAGTTATTGCGGATCAATCCTTTCTACTGCCGCCCTCGGCGCCACGGCTTTCGCCATGAACGGCGACATGCAGCTGAAGGCCGTCATAGCTCCGATGATCATCGCAGCCATCGGAATATTCCTCTCTCTTATCGGAATCTTCTTGGTTCGCACCAAGGAGGGAGCAACCATGAAGGATTTGCTTCGCTCTCTCGGTCTGGGAACCAACGTAAGCGCCGTGCTCATCGCCATCGCCACATTTGCCATCCTTTACTTGCTGGGCATCGAGAACTGGCTCGGATTGTCGTTCTCCGTCATCAGCGGACTGGTCGCCGGCGTCATCATTGGTCAGGCAACTGAGTACTATACCTCACAAAGCTACAAGCCAACGCAGAAAATTGCCGAGGCTTCTCAGACAGGTCCAGCCACCGTTATTATCAAAGGTATCGGCACGGGCATGATTTCCACGATGGTTCCCGTGGTCACCATCTCATTCGCCATTATGCTGAGCTACCTCTGCGCCAATGGTTTCGACATGTCACTTTCGGCCAAGAGCCTCAGCACAGGTCTCTATGGCATCGGTATTGCGGCAGTGGGTATGCTGTCGACCTTGGGCATTACGCTTGCCACTGACGCCTACGGCCCCATCGCCGACAACGCTGGCGGCAACGCAGAGATGAGCGGACTGGGTGAGGCTGTGCGTGAACGCACAGACGCGCTCGACGCCTTGGGCAACACCACAGCCGCCACAGGAAAGGGCTTCGCCATTGGTTCAGCCGCTCTTACGGCACTTGCCCTGCTCGCCTCATACATCGAAGAAATCAAGATTGCTATGGTACGCGCCTTCGAGGGAGGCAAGCAATATATCGACGCTGCGGGCAATGCCTTCGACCCCACACAGGCTTCCACCATCGATTTCATCAACTTCTTCGAGGTGAACCTCATCAATCCGAAGGTACTCGTTGGCGCATTCCTCGGCGCAATGGCCGCTTTCCTCTTCTGCGGACTTACGATGGGCGCCGTGGGTCGTGCCGCCGAGTCGATGGTTCAGGAGGTACGCCGCCAGTTCCGCGAGATCAAGGGCATCCTCGAAGGTAAGGCTACGCCCGACTACGGACGCTGTGTAGAGATTAGCACACGTAGTGCCCAGCGCGAGATGATTATCCCATCGTTCCTCGCTATCGTCATTCCTATCGTTGTGGGATTGGTACTTGGCGTAGCTGGTGTGCTCGGTTTGCTTACCGGTGGATTGGCAGCAGGCTTCACACTCGCCGTGTTTATGTCCAACTCAGGTGGTGCATGGGACAACGCCAAGAAGATGATCGAAGAAGGAAACTTCGGCGGCAAAGGCAGCGAGAACCACAAAGCCACCGTTGTGGGCGACACCGTCGGCGACCCGTTCAAGGACACATCTGGCCCGTCGCTCAATATTCTCATTAAGTTGATGTCGATGGTCAGCATCGTCATGGCAGGACTTACAATTGCCTTCCTATAAGAATCTACAAACTATCCAGCCCGGATCGCCCACACGAGCGATTCGGGTTTTTGATATAAGCTCACTTTGGCCAATGGGCAGCAAAGCACGTTTGGCGAAAAAGAGCCTTGCTTGTTTACCCAACCTTCCTATGGGTTTGCCCAAATGAAAGAGGCCCCTATTCAGGCGCCTCTTTCAAACCAACTTATCATGTACTACAAAACAGAAGGTCTTGATGGAAAAACGAATCGCTTTCTGCATTAAAACCATCTTTTTATTTGCCAAGAATCCTTATACCTCAATGGGCTTATACTTGGGCACCAAGGTCTTCATGATGATCCAACCAGCCATGTAAGCCACAGCACAAAAGCAGAACACGATCATGTAACCAGCAGGTTTCCCCTCAAAACCGAGGAAAGTAAAGCCAGCGCCCATTTGCTCAGCGTAATTAAACAGATAGCCCGACCCAGTGTTAATGGCCCATGAGGAGATACCGCCCGCCATGGTGCCCACACCCGTGATGGTGGCCACCGCCGAACGCGGAAACATGTCGCCAATGGTAGAATAGAGATTGGCCGACCATGCCTGGTGGCCTGCTCCCGCCAATCCGATAATGATGGCGGGCCACCATGCGGGATCTATCGGGCTACCCTTCCATGACGCAAGCGGCTGAGCCACAAGGGCAAGCAGCGGCAGAAGGGCAAAGATGAACATGGCTTTCATACGACCCGAATAGGGTTCCATGCCACGATGCTCCACAAAGTACTTAGGGATGTAACCGCCCACGATGCTCAACGCCGTGACGATGAGATAGAGAACGAAGATAAGCCATTGGCCCATGGTGGTGCTCGATGCGTAGTCAAACTGGTCGGAGAAATAGGCGGGGGCCCAGAACAGATAGAACCACCACACCCCATCGGTCATAAACTTACCCATGATAAACGACCAAGTCTGTCGATAAGTGAAGCAACGCATGAAGGGCAACGTGGGGCCATCGGCTTTGGCAGCGGCCTTAGCGGCATCGCTATCGGCAGCGTCGTCTTGCAAGATGTAGGCCAACTCCGCCTCATTGACATGCTTACACTGGCTCGGTTTGTCGTAGATGAACACCCAAAAGCCCATCCACACAAAACCTATTCCACCAATGATTACAAACGCGCTCTCCCACCCCAAGTAATTGGCAAGCACCGGAATGGTAAGCGGCGCTATGAGAGCGCCTATCGAAGCGCCCGAGTTGAAGATGGCCGTGGCAAAGGCGCGGTCTTTCTTCGGGAAGAACTCGGCCACAACCTTGATGGCCGACGGGAAGTTGCCCGACTCGCCCATTGCCAACACGATGCGGCAGAACATGAAGAGATAGACGCTCACCGTGGAAATCATCAGCGCCACCTGCGATCCCGCCTTCACGGCGCGCAAGGCATCCACACTATCGAGCCCAGCATACTGCATGGTGACCCAACCGCATATAGCATGCAAGCAGGCGCCCAACGACCATACGAAAATAGCTATTAGATAACCGCGCTTGGTGCCCAATCGGTCGATAAACTTTCCAACGAAGAGGCTGAACAAAGCGTAGAAAAACGAGAATGCGCCGGTGATGTTGCCATAATCGGCATCGGTCCAATGAAATTCCGGGGCGATAAAGTCTTTCCATGTCAACGAAAGCACCTGACGATCCATGTAGTTGATGGTCGTGGCAAAAAAGAGCATGGAGCAAATCACCCACCTGTATTGGGATATTTTGTTCTTAGTGGTTAGCATCTCAAATAAGTAGTTTTTAGGTTATCGGATTGCCATCTTTGCCCGATGGCGAGGGCTAAAAAGCAAGAGGATGTGTTCGTTCCATCCATAGTCGTCGATGCATGTCGATCAACGGTTAGCGGTAATGGAACACACACATCCTCCGAAAGTTTATTCAAGCGTAGGGATTGGTGCCAACTGCATGTCGGTATATACGAGGTTCTCGCCAGCCATACCCCAGATAAAGGTGTAGTTGCTTGTGCCGGCAGCGCAATGCACACTCCATTGCGGCGAAATCACAGCCTGCTCATTGTTCATCCAGATGGGGCGAGTCTCCTGCGGTTCTCCCATGACATGAAGAATCTTCTGTCCCTCGGGCACCTTGTAATAGAAGTAAGCCTCCATGCGACGCATGTGGATATGTGCGGGCATGGTGTTCCAAACGCTACCCGGCTTCAGCTCGGTGATACCCATCTGCAACTGGCAGGTACGCACCCCGGCTACACCATTGATAATCATCTGGTGGATAACGCGGTCGTTCGACTCCTCCATCTTACCAGCCTTGATGTTGTTGGCCTCCTTCAAAGTCACCTTCTTGGTGGGGAAAGAAGCATGTGCGCAAGCCGAGTTGAGATAGAACTTGGCAGGCTCTGCGGCATTCTTACTGGCCACAACGATATCCTTGGCACCACGGCCCACGTAGAGAGCCTCTTGGAATCCCAAAGAGTAGGACTTTCCATCGACGGTCACCGTGCCTTCGCCACCCACGTTGATGATGCCCAGTTCACGGTTGTCGAGCAGGTTGCGTCCGTCGTTACCCTTGCTCTCATCCACATAGAGAGGCGCGATAGACGTGAGTTTCAGCGGTGTCGAGGTAGGCTCAGCGCCACCAATGAGGAATCGATCGAACATTGTGTAGGTCCAGTTCACCTCTCCTGGAGCAAACACTTTCTCTATGAGATATTCCTTGCGCAGGCGGTCGGTGGTGTAATGCTTAGCATCTTCAGGTCCCGTTGCCCAACGCACATTGTAATGGGTGTAAGCGTTTTCAGCCTTCACCTCATAGCCTTTAGAGCAGCAGCCCTGAGCGAAACCAGCCAGGGCAAAGCAGCAAAGGGCTGCGGTAAGAATGGTTTTCTTCATGATGATATTACAAATTAAGTGTTTTCAAAAATCTAATGGATGGCGAGACATTACTCCCTCTCCTTCCCTTTGGCCATTAAGTCTTCTGTGGCTCTTTCCTCCCGTACGATCAACCAACGGTTCCAGGCCATCAAGCCCAAGGCCAACACCGCAAGCAATCCTGCGCCAACGAATTTAGCATATTTGCAAGCGGCGTAGATAACGTAGCCATAGAGCGAGCTTGAGAAGTCCATGCTACCCGCCATGAATCCCTCGGGAACCTTTGCAGTCAGTTCGCCCGTGCTTGCATACACCGTAGCGGCAGCGCTCGTGAAGTCGGCCGCCATGTCGGTAACAAACCACAACCCGGCAGTCAGCGCCACCAGTCCGACGATGAATGTACGCACCACATTACCCTTGGTGTAAGGCAACATCAACGGGAAGAGGTAGAACAATCCTGCCAATGAGGCCAACGGCAAGAACTGGTTACCGGGAAGGAACACAGCGATAAGCAGATAAACAGGTATCAACAGCAAGGTGCAAACCAATGCTGTGGGATGACCAATGACCAGCGCCGGACTCATTCCGATAAACACCTGCTTGCCATGGAACCGACGGTTCACCAATTCCTTGGTTTTCTCCGAGATGGGCATCAAGCCTTCGATGAACAACTTTGTGATACGCGGGATGAGCTCCATGACGGCTCCCATCGTCACGCCCAAGACGAGGATCTTCTTCACATCGAGGCGAGCGACAAGTCCAATGAGCATACCCACAATGACGCCGAGCACCAACGGCTCGCCGAGCACTCCAAACTTCTTCTTCAATCCCTCCGCGTCGATATCGAGCTTGCTGAATCCAGGTATTTTCTCCAAGAGCCAATCAATGCAAATGACGAAAGGCAGGAAGCTCTGGCAGAACGGTTGTGGCACCGAGATTCCATCAAGATCCTTGTAATAACCTTGGAACTTCGAGGCCGTGCGGTCGGCAATAACCAGCGTGATGACATAGCAAACGATCGACGCGAAGTAGCCCCAATAGAGGTTCTCGTCGAAAACGAAGTAGACCACAGCGCCGATAAAGGCGAAATGCCAATAGTTCCAGAGGTCGATGTTCACCGTGCGTGTAGTTTTTGTAAGCAGCATCAGCAGGTTTACACCCAGGCAAATGGGGATAATGAGCACACCCACGGCCGTGTTGTAAGCCACGGCTGCTGCGGCTGGCCATCCCATATCAAACACCTTGAGGTCGAGGTCATAGATGCTTGAGATGAGATCCAACGGATCCTTGAAATTGGTTGTGAGCAGCGATGTCACAATACCCAAGCCCACGAAGCCCACTCCCACATAGAGGCCAGACCTCAAGGCTTTACCAAACTTCATGCCTATACACAGTCCAATGACCGTGAAGATGATAGGCATCATCACGCTTGCTCCCAAGCCGATGATATACATAAATACATTTCCCATACTTTGTTTTAGATAGACATCGAATCTCTAAGGTAGATTCTCATTAAATGATATGGCGCAAATTTACAAAAAATAATTGTAAATCTGCGCCTTATTCTATAATTAATTAGGTTTTATCGCCTAAAATAAAAAATCTTGCAACTATCTGTCTCCAAAAGGATTAATCCTGGAAATAGATACGCTTCACGCGGTTGCTGATGCCCGTGAGCACCTCATACGGGATGGTATCGAGCACGTCGCTCAGCACGGTGACAGGCAGGTTGTCGCCAAAGATCTCCACGCTGTCGCCTTCCTGTCTCTTATACACATCTCCGAGCCCACGAGACTACGCTGCATC
>ENA-OZLD01000328-OZLD01000328.1-human-gut-metagenome-genome-assembly--contig:-NODE-328-length-12521-cov-5.487085_pt1 | contig 12521 bp, 10 predicted proteins | sample MGYA00244834_ERZ653780 | MGnify/ENA primary metagenome ERZ653780 (study PRJEB26926, sample SAMN06164474) | human gut metagenome | biome: ENVO:00009003; feature: ENVO:2100002; material: ENVO:00002003...
GTTTCGCACCACGGAACATGCCTAAACGAGCCTCGAAAGACGCCTAAACGCAAGACGATACATGCCAAACCGCAACGCGATCAGGCATCTTTCGCAACCCCTTGGCTCAGAGAAGAGGGGACGAGGACGTAAAAACGGCTTGCCAGCGCGCTATTTCGGCCAAAATCGTCGACAAACTTTTTAACCAAATAACCTAACAAGCCTATCCGCTTCGCACCACCCCACACGGTAAGATTTTCTCAGATGGCAACAGAAAATTCATAAAAAAACTTTTGTATTCGGAATATATTTCGTTACTTTGCACCTTATATAATTAAACCATTAAAATCATATCCTTCAACTATGCAGAAAAAGCTTCTTTTCGCGCTAGTAGCTATGGGTATGGCGCATCAGGCCTGGGGTCAGTCAGACTCTATCGGCCAGCCTCCCATTTCCATCGGCGAGCAGGCTTTCACCTTCACCGAAGCACAGCTTGGCGAGGACGAGAACGTGACGCAGAGCGTGTCGCTCATCTCTTCCAACACCAACGCCTACGCCAGTCAGGTGGGCTACAGGTGGAGCCCTGTCAGATTCAAGTACAGGGCCTACAACGCCAAGTACAATTCGATCTACATCAACGGAAACCCCGTGAACGACATTGAGCGCGGCGAGTTCAGATACTCTTTCGTAGGCGGTTTGAACAACCAGACACGCAACGTGGAGTCGGCGTTGCCCTTCGAGAACAACAACTTCTCCATGACAGGACTGGGAGGCAGCAACAACTACAACTTCCGCCCGTCGGCCATGCCCGTCGGCCAACGTGTGTCGCTGGCCGCAGCCAACCGCAACTACACGGCGCGAGCCATGTACTCGTACAACTCGGGCCTCAACAACAATGGTTGGGCGTGGTCGGCATCGCTCACCTACCGCTGGGCCAACCGCGGATATGTGGAGGGAACGTTCTACAACTCGCTGTCGTATTACTTCGGCGTGGAGAAGGTGTTCAACAACCAGCACTCGCTCTCGCTCGTAACATGGGGCAACCCCACGGAGCGCGCCGCCCAAAGCGCATCGACCGATGAGATGTACTGGCTGGCCAACAACTACAACTACAACCCCAACTGGGGTTACCAGAACGGCAAGCGACGCAACAGCCGCATCGTCAACGACTTCGCACCTGCCGCCCTGCTCACATGGGACTTCAAGCTCGACGACCAGACGAAACTTACCACGTCGCTCCTCGGCAAATACTCCATGTATAGCAGCACACGCCTCAACTACAACAACGCCACCAACCCCGCACCCGACTACTACAGCCTCATGCCGAGCTATTTCTACGACGTTTGGGGTGGATCGGGCTCATCCAGCGCTTCCGACCTGGAGGCTTGGCAAACGGCGGTCAACTATTTCAAGGCCTCGAAGGCTCATCGCCAAATCAACTGGGACAAGCTCTACTATGCCAACAAGATGGCCTCTGCACAGGGCGCCGACGCCATGTATTACCAGCAGGCTTACCACGACGACCAGCTCGCGCTGACGCTCTCGTCGATCCTCCACAAGGACCTGACGAACCATAGCTTCTTCGACGCTGGCGTAAACCTGAGCACCAACAAGGGCATGCACTACCAGACCATGGAGGACTTGCTGGGCGCCACACAGTTCCACAACACCAACTACTACGTGGTGGGCACCTACGACATCAACGACCCGCGCGCCCTCTACGATGTGCGCGACGGCAACAAGCTGGTGCGCGAGGGCGACCGCTTCGGCTACGACTACAACATCTTCGTGAACCGCGCACAGGCTTGGGCGGGCTATCAGACGGAGATTAAGTGGGCGCGACTCTTCGCAAGTGGCCGAATAGGCGGCACAACGCTGCAGCGCGAAGGAAACATGCAGAACGGACTGGCCATCAACAACTCGCTGGGAAAGAGCGGAACGGCTTACTTCCTCGACGGTGGAGCCAAGGTCGGAGCCAACCTGCGCCTCTGCCAGGGCAACACGCTCTCGCTCGGTGTGGGCTATGAGTGGAAGGCGCCCGACGCCCGTGTGGCATTCGCCTCACCGCAAATCAACAACGACTTCGTAAAGGACCTCACCAATGAGAAGATCTTCTCGGCTGAGCTGGGCTACCAGTTCCAGAACAACTGGTTGCGCGCCAACGTGCAGGGATACTTCAGCCGACTGGCCGACGTCACCGAGTATAGCATGTACTACTACGACAGCAGCAACTCGTTCTCATACGTCTCGCTCTCGGGAATCAACAAGCAATACTACGGTGTGGAGTTGGGGCTCGACTTCAAGCTGACCTCTTCGTTCAACATCAACGCACTGGCCACCATCAGCGAGGCTAAGTATGCCAACAACGCAAAGGCCACCTACATGCTCTCAAACGATGGCAAGTATTACAACGACATCGTGGTCAACAAGAACATGCGCGAGGGCGGAACGCCCCTCTCGGCCTACTCGGTAGACCTGTCATACCACTCACGTGGATGGTTCATCGACCTCATTGGCAACTACTACGACCGCATCTACCTCTATTACACGCCTGTGACACGCTACTACAAGAACCTTCCCACGCTGAAGGATGAGAGCGGAAACATCATCATGGACGCCAACAACGAGACCATGCACGACGTAAGCAAGGCGCCCGACCAGGCCAAGGGACACGGCGGATTCATGCTCGACGCTTCGATCGGTAAGAGCATCTACGTGGGTAAGAACTCGCTGAGCATCAACCTGACGCTCACCAACGTGCTCAACAACCGCAAGATCGTTACTGGCGGTATGGAACAGAACCGACAGACCTACGACGAGAGCGGAGAGGCCATCCGCACCTACAACTTCATGAACAGCCCGAAGAAGTTCTACACGAACGGCATCAACGGCATGATCATCGTCACCTATAAATTCTAAAGAAAGGAGAACGACATGAAAATGAAAGCAACTTACTTTTTCCTCCTCGCCCTCGTGTGCAGCCTGTTCACGGCTTGCATGGACGGCGACTGGGATGAGCCCAACTTCAACGGCGGAGCTCCTTTCGGCAACAACAGCATTGAGGAGCACAACGTGATCAGCATCAGCGAGCTCATCAAAAAATATCCCAATGTGTTTGCCAGCACCGACCAAAACGCCAAGATTGAGGAGGATATCCAAATCAAGGGACGCATCACTGGCAACGACCTCGGTGGAAACATCTATAAGCAGGTAACCCTGCAAGACAACACCGGCGCCATCATCATCGCCATCAACGAGGGCGGCCTCAATGGCTACCTCGCAGAGGGCACTGAGATACTCGTCGACCTGAAAGACCTCTACATCGGAGGATACCGCAAGCAGCCTGAGCTGGGAGCGCCCTACAACGGAAACAGCATCGGACGTATGTCGAAAGACATCTGGGCGCAGCATTTCAAGATTGTAGGAGCCTGCGACACAACGGTCATCAAGGCGGTCGACTTCAACAACATCAAGGACGACATGAACAACAACTGCGCCAAGCTCGTTACGCTGAAGGGCGTCACTTTCAAGAACGCCGACGGAAAGAACACGTTCACCACGGGCACTGCCCAAGGCAACGCGGTCAACCAGCAGTTCAACGAGTATGGAACAAACGTTGTGGTGCGCACCAGCACCTACGCCGACTTTGCCGCCATGGCGCTGCCCTACGACAGCATCAACAAGAAACCCGCCACCTGCAACATCACAGGTATTGCCACACGCTACAACGCCACATGGCAAATTCTTATCCGCAAGACCAGCGACATACAGGTCATCAAATAGTTTACGATATATTGTATCATAGAATTCATTAAAAAGAAACAAATAAAATGAAAGCGATATTCAAATCCGTCATGGCTCTTATGGCCATCTGCGCATTCACGGCTTGCTCGGACGTGCCCATGCCTTACAGCGATCCCAGTGAGGAAAACGGTGGCGAAGAGAACGCCGGCGTGTACCTCGACGAGAGCTTCGAAAGCAATTTCGGAAAGTTCTCGGTAAGCAACGTGAAGGGAACACCATGGGTCATCGACTACAAAACGGCCAAGGCCACAGGCTACGACAACGCCGCACAGAAGACCACTGAGTCGGAGTCGTACCTCGTGTCGGCACCCATCGACCTGACAAGCAGCAACGGAGCGCACCTCCAGTTTGAGTATATCCTGCGCTATGTCAACGCCAGCCAGAACGCCAACAAGGTGCTCATCACCGACAACTACACCGGCGATCCCACCACAACGGCATGGACCGACATGACCGGCACGCTCACCGAGGGTACCGATTGGCTCACCTTCGTCACCTACGACAGGAACCTCCCCGAGGCGTTCATCGGAAAGAACAACGTTGTGATCGCCCTGATGTACTCATGCAAGACTTCCTCTTCGACCATCGAGGTGAAGAACCTCAAGCTCCTGGAGGGAACGGCCCAGAACGCCGGCGGCGACACGCCAAAGCCCAACACTGGCCTCAACACCGAGGCTACGGCATGGACCGTGGCCGAAGCGCTCCAGAAGATCAGCGAGAACGGTGGCGAGGCCCTCAGCGGTGAGGCTTACGTGAAGGGTGTTATCTCATCTATCGACTTCTACAACGAGACCTATAAGAGCCTCTCTTACTACATCTCAGACGACGGCAGCGCAAACAACACCCTGCAGATCTACTCTGGCAAGGGCATCGATGGCGCCGACTTCAACTCGAAGAACGACCTGAAGGTGGGTCAAAAAGTTGTGGTAAAGGGTATCCTGAAGGCTTTCAACGGCAAGAACGAAATGGACAAGAACAACCGTCTCATCTCGGTTAGCGGTGGTGGCGAAACACCCGCAGTAACGGGCCTGACAGCCACCTTCGCCACAGGCAACGATGGCTTCAGCGTCAAGAACGTATCGCTCAGCGAGGGACTCACAGAGGTGTGGAAGTTCGATGCCGCCAACAAGTGCATGAAGGCCAACGGTTACGCCAACAAGAAGAACAATCCCGCACAGAGCATGCTCGTGTCGCCTGCCTTCAGCCTTGAGGGACTGACCACCGCAACGCTGACTTTCAAACAGGCCGCCAAGTACATGAAAAACGCAGCCGATGAGCTCCAGGTGCTCGCCTCAACCGATGGCACCAACTGGACCAAGCTCAACATGTCGGCCATGCCCGACGGATCCAACTGGGATTTCATCAGCACCACATGCGACCTGAGCGCATTCGCCGGAAAGGCCACGGTCTACATCGCCTTCCAATATACCAGCACCACAGAAGCAGCTCCCGAGTGGAGAGTGAACAATGTGGTGGTAAAGTAAGACCAACGGCATAAAAACATACGCAAATCTTTGGCGGGTTGCAGAATTCTTCGTAATTTTGCACCCGCTAATTGTATATAGCGCATTAATCATAATTACAACAATAAACAAAATGAAAAAAGGTATTCACCCAGAAAACTATCGCCCCGTCGTGTTCAAGGACATGTCCAACGGCGATATGTTCCTTACAAAGTCTACTTGCAAGACGAATGATACAGTAGAGTTTGAAGGCGAGACTTACCCCGTGGTAAAGGTTGAAATTTCAAGCTCTTCTCACCCGTTCTATACTGGTAAGAACAAGCTTGTCGACACTGCCGGTCGCGTTGACCGCTTCATGAACCGTTACGGTAAGTTGAAGAAGTAATACTCGACATACAATTACACGGTATAAAGCAATAAAAAGTGCGGTCGAACGTAGTTGCATATGCGTTCTGCCGCACTTTTTTCTTTCCTTACGCCCTGTAACATCATAGGACACAAAACATGAAACATTATCGTCTTGTAGCGTTATCGCTATTCGCCATCGCCCTGACTTGCTTCTCTTGTCAGGAAGACGACAACCTGCCCAGCCAGAAACCGGGCACACAGACTGGCGTAAACGCCAACGCCACCAATGTAAACCCAAACTACGGACGTTTGGAGTTTCCACGTCTGAAAACAGGAGGAAACAACCTTGTGTTGGTGCACTCCGTAGACAACTATGGCGTGAACTTCGCCGTGGAATGGGACTGCGACAAGAAGGCGCAACGATGGACTTGCTACCAGCTCAACTCCATCAACAGCGTGAAGAACTGGAACCGCGACTGGTGGGAAAATACCGAATGGGGAGGCGACCCGTTCCAAGAGGACACCACCATACCACAGCAATACCGCACCACACTGGCCGACTACAGATCGTCGGGCTACGACCGCGGACACATCTGCCCATCGGCCGACCGCCTCAACTCAAAGGAGGCCAACGAGCAGACCTATTACCTCAGCAACATCCAGCCGCAGAAAAAAGGGTTTAACATGGGAGTGTGGCGGACCATGGAAAGCGCGCTGCGCAACACCTGGAACACCAACAACTACCGCGACGTGCTCTACATCTGCAAGGGCGGAACCATCGACAAGAGCAGCCAGATAGCTGGCTACACCTCGAAGAGTAAGCTCATCGTGCCCAAATACTACTTCACGGCTATCCTCTCGGTAAAGAACGGAAAGTACCACGCACTCGGACTGTGGTTTGAGCACAAGTCGAACGAAGACACCAAGCTCCGCAACTACGCCGTAACCATCGACCGATTGGAGAAGCTTACCGGCATCGATTTCTTCTGCAACCTGCCCGACGCCATCGAGAACGAGGTGGAAGCGAAGATCGACCTCAAATGGTGGGGCTTGTAAAAGGCCATTCGCTCGCCCACTCCACATAGGGCAAGAACCAACACAAACAAAGGAGGCAAACACCTGTCGATGGTGTTTGCCTCCTTTGTTTGTGTTGGCCCAATGTCTGACAGGCAAGAGCCGACGGCTTGTCTAAGAGCAGGCAATGCCATATATGGCTAAAGCCAATGACTCGTCTGACAGGAGCCAACCGTATGTTTGAAAAGGTCCGAAGCGTGGGATTAGCGCATTACGAGCTTCAGCTTCACGGCCTTGCAACCATCGCTCGTGGGCTGTGCCGCCTTGGCGTTGCTGTCGCCCTTGTAGCGCTCAAACCAGAAGTCGTCGACCTCACCGCCATCGGCAGCCCAGAGGTAGCCTGTAAAGGTGCGGTTGTCGAGGTTCAGGTCGTCATAATCGATGGTCATCACATAGTCGCTCGTTGTGCCATCGCTATGCTTCTCCTTGTAAGTAAGGTAAATAGTGCCGTTGTTGGGATCGATGTACCATGTGAAATTGCGGGTGAAAGGCTCATCGGCGATATACTGCTTGCCCCACTTGTCGTAGTAGATCTCATAGTCATATTGTGTTCCCGTGCCACTGATGCTCTGGCGGTTATACTGCTTAAACTCGATGTCGGTGCTGTAGAGGATGCTGTCGATGGCCACACCGGCCGAGTCTATTTGGTAAGCCATCAGCTCGCCTCGCCACTGTCCGGCCAGCGTCTGCGCCATGCTCACACAGAAATCCTCATCGTCGTCTTCATCCGGACGGTTGTTGGGGCGATAATCGCCACCATAGTCGTAATCGCCATACCAGTAAGGATCATTATCGCCACAGCTGGTCAGTACCATGGGCAACGCCAGCAACATAGCCACCCATATCATCTTCATTGTTTTCATATTGCGCATCTTGATTTAGTTGTTGTTAATTCGGTTCGTTACATTCCTAACTGGCTCTGCGATCGCTACTCACTCCTGGGTTCTGAAAACCCTCATGGGCTTGGCGTCGCCCGAGGCAGCACGCACTCCGAGTGCGGGCTTGGGGTAATAGCCTGTCCAACAGTCGTAACCGTAATCGTAGTCGTTCCAGTTGGGCGATGAGGTGTGGTTCATGCGGAACTTGACTTTCGTGTCACCATAATAGATGGTTCCGTCGAAGTAGTTGTCGTTGAGACGGTAGTTGGCGATCTCAACGTACGTGTCTTCCTCCATGAGGTGGATGCGGATAACACCACCGCGCACCTTCCACTCGGTGTGGTTGGCCACGTAGCGCCAAGGGGCGTCGCCAGCGTAGTGATCTATCCAATAACCCGTTCCCGAACTGTATCGGTAGGGATCCTGCACAAAGCAGAGTTCCGTGTAAGTGGCGTCGTAGGTGTATCCATCGTAAACGGAGCTCACATACATGTTGCCCCTCCACGTGCCTTCGAGCGTGTAAGCTATGTCGTAATCCTCGTCGCACGAGGTGAGTGTCAGCGCCATCATGGCCACCAAGGCCATCGTCATGAGAGTAGAAAGCTTTTTCATAATCAAATCGTTTTAAGTTTCCTTAATGTTATATGCTGCAAAAATAGTTAATCCCCATGGCATTTGCAAGCCATAACCTCCTATTCTTTCGGGGGAAATCCCTATTCGTTAAGGGGGAAAACACGACCGCAACGTTGCTTCAGGCAGCGCCAACCCATTGAAACCTTGTTCACATGTGCCACTATTTTGGCCTAAATATCATTAAATCTTGAAAAAACAACCCTCCATTCGGGGCTATCTCCTCCTATTTTAGTAAATTTGCATACAGAACATAAAACGGAATAATACAACATAACAAACCAAAGGATATAAAAAATGAGAACTGTTTACGAGTTTTCGGTCAAAGACCGCAAGGGTAACAACGTGTCGCTCCGCGAGTATGCCAACGAGGTGCTCCTCATCGTCAACACGGCCACAAAGTGCGGTTTCACCCCCACCTACACTGAGTTGGAAGCACTCTACGAGAAATATCATTCACAAGGCTTCGAGATTCTCGACTTCCCCTGCAACCAGTTTGGGCAGCAGGCTCCAGGAACCGACGAGTCGATCCACCAGTTCTGTAAGCTCACCTACGGCACCGAATTCTCACGTTTCAAGAAGGTCAAGGTCAACGGCGACGACGCAGACCCCCTGTTCAAGTTCCTCAAGGAGCAGAAGGGATTCGCTGGCTTCGACATGACCAACGAGATTGCACCGGTACTCGTGGATCTGCTCGACAAGGCCGACCCCAACTGGCGCGAGACACCAGACATCAAGTGGAACTTCACCAAATTCCTCGTCAACAAGAAGGGACAAGTGGTGAAGCGCTATGAGCCCACAGAGAAAATAGAAAACATTGCCAAGGACGTGGAAGAACTCCTGGCATAACCATAAACACTCATCAACACTACCATGGAACACACAAAGTGCCTCATCATCGGAAGCGGACCCGCTGGTTACACAGCAGCCATCTATGCCGGACGCGCCAACCTCAGCCCCATCGAGTACTGCGGCATACAAACGGGCGGACAGCTCACGCAGACTACCATCGTGGAGAACTTCCCTGGATACCCTGAGGGCGTCGACGCCAACCAAATGATGATGGAAATCAGGCAGCAGGCCGAACGCTTCGGAGCCGACATCCGCGACGGCATCATCACCGATGTGGACCTCACCAAGCGCCCCTATGTGGTCACTACCGACCGTGGCGAGCAGGTGGAGGCCGATACCATCATCATCGCAACTGGCGCATCGGCCAAGTATTTAGGCCTGGACGACGAGAAGAAATACAACGGACAGGGCGTTTCGGCCTGTGCCACCTGCGACGGATTCTTCTATCGCAAGAAGGTCGTGGCAGTAGTGGGCGGTGGCGACACAGCCTGCGAGGAAGCCAACTATCTGGCTGGCCTATGCCAAAAGGTCTATATGATTGTGCGCAAACCTTTCCTGCGCGCCTCCGACATCATGCGCAAACGCGTGGAGGAGAACCCCAAGATCGAGATTCTCTACGAAACCAACACACTGGGCCTTTATGGCGAGAATGGTGTGGAGGGCGCTCATCTCGTGTGGCGTAAGGGTGAGGCCGATGAGAAGCGCTACGACCTGCCCATCGACGGTTTCTTCCTGGCCATCGGCCACAAGCCCAACACCGACATCTTCCGTGGCAAGCTCGACATGGACGAGGTGGGCTACATCAAGACGCAAGGCGCATCACCCCGCACCAGCGTGGAGGGCGTGTTTGCGGCAGGCGACTGCGCCGACCCCTCATACCGACAGGCCATCGTGGCCGCCGGTTCGGGCTGCAAGGCTGCCCTTGAGGCTCAGTGGTTTCTCAATCGATAACCCTTAGCCTGCTCTTACGTAAGCAACGGTAGCGAAACGCTTATCCGAAGGCTAACGCCGTAAGACACCAACATTGTAAGAAACATACCAACCATAAAAGAGGCGACAACTTATCGGGGCATCACCCCGACTATTGTCGCCTCTTTCATAGATTCTCGCCTACATCCCATCCCACCGGTTTCAATCTGCCAACACATAAGGGAAGCTTCGTTCCACACATGCTTTATGAAGAAAGGAATGGCGCACAACACATGCGCAACATTCCACTCCTTGCCCTGATTTATAAGGGGCGATAACGCAATCGGTGTCGGATTTATCGCTATTAAACTATAGATTGCTAATCGATTACCCGTTTATTGTTTTTTTATTCGATGCCCCCGACAGCAGCCATAAACCCGCAAAGGTCAGCGCTCCGTTGAGCATCAACAGCTCATAGCCAAACTGATAGCCGGTAGTGCGAGCCACAACATCGTTCAAGACATAGCAAACGATGGGTGAGGCAACGGCCACATAAGGCACCACCCGGTCGTTGACGCTTCGTTTTGTGAGCAGTCCGTAGGCAAAAAGTCCCAACAACGGACCGTAGGTATACGAGCATAGAATGTAGATGGCGTCGATAACACTGGTGGAATTCACCACGCGGAAGGCTAAGATAAACAGAGCAAACACCACGGCTATGCCCAGGTGGGCGCGCTTGCGAAGGCACTCATCGTCCTTGCGTCCGCGAATATCCACGCAATAACTGGTGGTCAACGAGGTGAGCGCTGAGTCAGCACTGCTGAACGATGCGGCCACAATGCCCACCGTAAAGAGCACCACCACCACTGAGCCCAACCGCCCCGTGGCAGCAAACATGGGAAGCAGTTCGTCGCCTGCCTGCGGCAACGCCACACCCTGACGCTGCGCCAGCAGCATAAGCAACACACCAAGGCACATAAACAACAGGTTGGCCGGCACAAAGGCAAAACCATAGGTACACATGTCTTTCTGAGCATCGCGCAAGGTCTTGCAGGTCAGGTTCTTCTGCATCATGTCCTGATCGAGGCCCGTCATCACTATCACGATGAACACACCACTAAGGAATTGCTTCCAGAAGTTTTGCTTCGACACCCAGTCGTCGAACACAAACATCCGCGAATGGCTATCGGCAGCCACAGCCGAGAGCGCCTCAGGCAACGTCATGCCCAAAGCGCCCACCACATGAACGATGATGAGCGCCAAGGCACCAAACATGCAAAGGGTCTGGAAGGTATCGGTCCACACGAGTGTTTTCACGCCGCCACGACGGGTGTAAAACCAGATTAGCGCCACCATGACCACCACTGTCAGGGGAAAGGGAACGCCATATGCGTCGAGCACACACCGTTGTAGGATGATGCATACCACATAAAACCGGACGGCGGCGCCCGTCATCTTCGACACGAGAAAGAACCAAGCGCCTGTCTTATACGACCGAAGGCCCAAGCGTTGGCCCAAGTAAGTGTAGATGGTGGTGAGGTTCAGCTTGTAATAAACAGGCAGCAACAGGAAGGCCACGGCAAAATATCCAAGGATAAAACCCAAGCAAGTCTGCACGTAGGTCATCTGAATGTTCATCACCATACCGGGAACCGACACAAAGGTGACGCCCGAAATCGATGCGCCCACCATGCCAAACGCCACCATATACCAAGGCGAACGGCGGTTGGCCCGATAGAAAGTGTCGTTGCTCGACCGACGGGCCGTAAGCCGACTCATGACGAACAACGCACAGAAATAAAGTATGACGGTAATCAATATGTCCATAACAAATGCTATTTTACACTCCCCACGCGCTCACTCCTGTCGCTCCATGCCGCGCAATACACCCACAGCCTCGGCCACAGAGGGGATGTTCTTCACCTGGATAAGGCGGTGACCACGCACGTCCCTGAACTGGCAACGGCGCGGATTGGCCATGACATACTTGATGATTCGGCCGAAAGCCTTGCTCTGATAGAACGGACTGTCTTGCTGAGAGACAAACTGCAGGTTCATCACACCTTGCCGGAGCGCTATCTTTTCGCATCCAAGGCGCTTGCCTATGCGACGTAGCGTTACCACCTGCATCAACTCCTCACCCTCGTGGGGCACCGGTCCGAAGCGGTCTATCAGGCGCTGGCGATAGGCGTCGAGCGCCTCATCGCGGTCGATATTGTCGAGTTCGCGGTAAAGCAACATACGCTCGGCGCTTCCGGGAACATAGGTTTCGGGGAAATACATCTCCAAATCGCTGTCGACAGCACAGTCTTCCACAAACTCATCGCCTGAGATTTCCTTTCCTTGGGCAATGTCTTGCGCATAAAGATCGGCAAACTCATCGTTCTTCAACTCGGTCACAGCCTGGTTGAGAATCTTCTGATAGGTCTCATATCCCAGGTCTTCCATGAAGCCACTCTGCTCCGCTCCCAGGAGGTTCCCGGCTCCTCGGATGTCAAGGTCCTGCATGGCCAAGTTGAAGCCGCTGCCCAATTCCGAGAAGGTTTCCAAGGCCTCCAAGCGGCGGCGGGCCTCAGGGGTAAGC
>ENA-OZLD01000330-OZLD01000330.1-human-gut-metagenome-genome-assembly--contig:-NODE-330-length-12490-cov-18.044552_pt1 | contig 12490 bp, 9 predicted proteins | sample MGYA00244834_ERZ653780 | MGnify/ENA primary metagenome ERZ653780 (study PRJEB26926, sample SAMN06164474) | human gut metagenome | biome: ENVO:00009003; feature: ENVO:2100002; material: ENVO:00002003...
GTGTATAAGAGACAGCTGGTTACGTATCCAGTCGTTCACGTATTGGCGGCAAGCCTCGTGGAAATAAGTGTAATAGCCTGCACCCTTGAAAGGCGTGATGGTGGCGAGATACACCTTCATGCGCTTGGCCTTTGCCTTCTTGATCATGTTCTGGTAACTCTCTATCAGCAGTCGGGCTGTTGTCTCGCTGTTTCCGCTCTTAGTGTTTCCTATATCGTTGACACCTTCGAAGATAATCACCTTCTTCACACCGCATTGTCCCAGGATGTCGCGGTCGTATCGGTCTTTGGCCAATGTTCCTATTCCTCCGGGCACTACCACCTGATTGGATCCGATACCTAAGTTGAGTACGCCCTGATTGGTAATCTTATGTTTCAGGTGCAGCATCTCGCTCATGATGTCGGGCCATCGGTTCTGTGCATTGTCGGTTGTTCCGCGACCATCGGTTATTGAGTTTCCTATGATGGCAATGGCGCTCAGGTTGTTTTTCATCGTGTACACATCAATGCCAGCGATAGTGTACCAGTGGTTCACGCGTTGTGCTTTTTTGAAGTTGGAGTGAGCATTGGTTACACCTTTCATGATATAGGAGGTGGTGCGCGAACCCATGTGCACGGTTGGAATTTCGGGAGCCGATGTGTAGTTGATGGTGATGGCTACACGCTCCAGATTCCTGAGTTTGAACTTCAGGGCATTGCTCACAATCTGCTTGCCGGCAGGGATGATGGTCTTGTAGCTGTTGCCGAACTTGAAGTATTGCGCCGTCTTGGCATCGATGTCGGAGGAATCCTTGGCATGAGCGATGTAGATAGAGCGGATCTCTACGGGTTGCATCGAATAGATGTTGCTCAACTTGAGGCGGATCACGTCGCCTCCTATGCTAACCTTTACCACCTGGCGTACCGAACGGTTAGTCATGCAATTGTTATAGGGCATAAATGATCTGACTACAGTTTGCGGAGCTGTGGCCCAGGTGCCTACCCAGTTCTGTGCCAGAGAATAAGTTGATAGGGCACAGAACATCATTAAGAAAACTAATAATCTTTTCATCATACGTGCAAAGTTAGATAGAAAAGGCAATAAAACCAAGAAATTTAAAAACTTTTTTCATAAAACTTTGGAGAATATTGAGAAAAGTTGTACCTTTGCCCAAAATTCTAACTAAAATATAAGTCTATGCAACCAACAAAAAGTTTTGCGATTCCATTGTCGTTCATTGGAATCATGTTTTTCTCTTTGGGCTTTGCCCTGGGTATTAATTCCTTGCTGGTGCCTGTATTGCAGGGGTCGCTGGGTATTTCCAATGCTGCCTCTTATCTCATCATCGCAGCCACCTTCATTCCGTTCCTGATTTTCGGTTATCCTGCCGGACTCACCATCAAGGCTATCGGTTACAAGAAGACGATGTCGCTGTCGTTTGTCATCTTCGCAGCAGCATTCTATCTCTTCATCCTTTCTGCCGATGAGAAGAGTTTCCCTCTGTTCCTGCTTGCATCTTTTGTAAGTGGTGCTGCCAATGCCTATCTCCAGGCATCTGTCAACCCTTACATCACCATTCTGGGTCCTTTGGATAGTGCAGCCAAGCGCATCAGTATGATGGGTATCTGCAACAAGCTGGCGTGGCCAATCCCATCTATGTTCATCGTATGGCTGTTGGGCAAGGATGTGCATCTCATCGGAATCGAGGATTTGTCCAAGCCATTCTGGATCATCATCGGAGCCTTCCTGGCTTTGGGTGTTCTGGCATTCCTGGCTCCATTACCAGAGGTGAAGGCTGCCGGAGAGGATGATTCTGAGGAAGAGGAGTCTGCTGCCTGCACTTATGCTGCAACCAAGACCTCTGTCTTCCAGTTCACTCACTTGCTTTTGGGCTGTCTGGCACTGTTCCTGTATGTAGGTGTTGAGACGGTTTCTCTCGGTACATTGGTAGATTATGCCAATTCTCTGGGTTTGCCTGGTGCTGCTAACTATGCCTGGATAGCTCCTATCGGTATTGTTATCGGTTATATCTGCGGTATCATTCTGATTCCTAAGTACATCAGTCAGGCAGTAGCCTTGAAGCTCTGTTCGTTCCTGGCAATTGCCGGAGCTTTGCTGGTGGTTCTTACCCCAGCCGAGATTTCCATCTATTTCATCTCATTGATGGCATTGGGTTGTTCTCTGATGTGGCCTGCCCTCTGGCCATTGGCAATGGCAGATCTGGGTAAGTTTACCAAGGCAGGTTCTTCATTGCTCATCATGGCGATGTTTGGTGGAGCCGTTCTTCCTACGCTTTATGGCAGTCTGAAGGATGCAGTAGGTGCTCAGCAGGCATATTGGCTCTGTCTCCCTTGCTTCCTCTACATTTTGTATTACAGCATTCACGGATATAAGATTCGTTCATAGTATCGTTTCTTATCAGCTGAGATCATAAAATAAGGTGTATCCTCTTTAGCCTTCGATGATGAAAGGCTAGGGGGATACACCTTATTATATTATAGTCTTTTAATTTCCTGCTCTGTCAAACCAGTAATTAAAGCAATCTGCTCTATGCTCAATCCATTAGCCAGCATTTTGCGGGCAATGTCATTTTTTTCTTCGGCACGACCTTCAGCTTTGCCTTCTGCACGGCCTTCTGCACGGCCTTCAGCACGACCTTCAGCACGACCTTCAGCTTTGCCTTCTTCCATACCTTCCAATCTTGCATTTCCCAAAACGTCATTTTGAATCATGATGGCATTGATATGTTCATCGTATGCATAACGTTCTGCATCCGACATAGAATAGTATTTCAGTTTCTCACGAGCTTCCTGCAGACCTGGTACCTGGGTGTCTGGCGAGATGACTCCATTTTTCAGGTATTCAACCCATTCTTCCAATGGTGATTTAGCCACCTTATTGAATTCATTAACTCGAACCAGAATATAGGTTGGGAATATCTCTGAAGGCGATTTCCTCACTATCGTATCTTTCTCCTTGGTACTGATAATCAGGTGGTCTTGGGTATGCAAGCCCACGAAATTGTTCTGTCCCACATAAATATAGTCAGAACCCTTGCCCAGATCAAAGTACAGAATGCTGATGGAATATACCTTCTTCACCTCTTTATAGGTTTTTCCCAGATTGATATGCTCTGTGATGGCTTTGGCTACTCCATAGAGCACACGCTCCAGGTAATACAGTTCACTTGTGTTCTGTATCTCGACGATAATGATTTCTCCCTTGCTGTTTTTCGCCTTGATGTCAACCCTGTTGAACTTATCATTAGCCTGCTGCTGATTACCTTCACTTTCCAGAATATCAACAATCTTGATAGGTTCATTCAGAAACACAGTCAGGAAGCCCTCAAGCACCCCAAAGTTCGCCTTCTGGCGAAGCAAACTCTTGATAGCCCAGTCAAAACGTATGTATTTATCTCTTAGCTCTGTCATATTCTACCTCCTTATTTTAAATTATTCAGCATTGTTTATTTTTCATTGCCCTGCGTTCAAAATCACAATTCGTGATTGCGCTTTCTTCAATAAGGCCAAAAAGTCTATAAACTTTTCTTTTGTCCACGTTTCCATTCTATGGCCTGTTCTGTCAACCTGTATTGTTGGCGAGGATGGTTTGGGATATCAGGATATTTACGCTCTATAGCCCCTTCGTCGAGGGCTGGCAAAATATAGGTTGTCCTAAATCTCAGTCGGCTCTTTAATCCACAAGTTTTCATCATTTCCCCTGTTGATAAATAATCTTCAGAAACAGCTAGAATTAAATCTTTAACTTGGTTCGTACTTGGTTCGTACTTGGTTCGTACTTGGTTCAAATTTAATCCCAGTTGCATCCCCACAGGAGTCTTCATCGGATCGGTTACAGGTCGCACGAATGTCACGCAAATGAAGCCACCGTTGATGCTCCACTTCGGTTCTGGAGCATTCTGTGCCTTGCAAGCCTCCATGATACGGAATGCGCCAGACCCCCAACTTTCAAGGAAAGTGGTGCGGTAAAGCACTTCCGCCATGATGGGATTGTATGGATAGGAACTGTGTGACTGTTTGATTGTTTCTGTGTTGAGTTGTGGCGGCAATACACCAGGATTCTCAATCTCTATGCGGTCATCATATATGGCAATACTTGGCGTAAGGTTGTACTTCTCGAACTGCCTATGACAAAGGCTGTTTGTAAGGGCTTCCCTCAATGCTTCGGCTGGTACCTCCATATTTTCCTCACGACGGAAGCCAACAATTTTGCCACTCATGTTCAGGTGCTTCAAGAAGAAAGCCATACCGGCATCAAGCAGTTGGAAGAAATTTCCTTCCACCCTTTGGTTGTCGATGAACTCTATCTTATTGATTCCGCGGAAACGAGCCAAACGCAGCTGCATCTGCGTGTAGCCCCTTAATTTGGTGGAAAACAGGGCGGCAGCGGCGTTATTGGGAACGCCATCGTTCATTAGTTCAAGTTTTCTGAGTACATCCGAAAGAGGCTCTGTCAAAGCTGTGGCTGGCATGCGGTTCTTCTCCACGCCGAGCCGTATAGCTCCCCTGATGAGTTTCTCGTCCATATCATCAATGGTTATGTCATCAGCCGACTGTCTCTCCCAGGCATAATAGTTTGGTTTGTTGGCACGCAGCCGTTCCTCAAACATATTGCGAGGCATCAGCTTCGTGGTACTTTCAACCTTATAATATGGGCTACCATGATAGGTATAAGGTGCCGTTCCCCAAACGAATGCTTCGAAATACATTGCTATGACTTGACAGCCTAGTCTATCGGGCACGTCAATGTATTGAATGTCAATCGAAACTGCTGGTTCGAGACCACTCAACGCTTGGGCTATCTCTCTTTGTGTATTATCCGTAACCTCCTGTCCGAGAATCTTAAGAGACTTAGGGGCTACACCGAACACCAGCCAACCGCCAGCACCATTGAGGAATGCACAGGCAGTGTGCATACCATCCTTCAACTCACCTGTAGTTTTTTTCAACTCCAAATGTACGTTTTCATCGTTGGCTATAAGCCTTTCAAGTTCCTCTATGTCCATATTTACCTCCTTGTTTTAATGATTCAACTTTCGTGCTGCAAAGATTACGCAAACGAGCGCAATGTAAGCTTGCTTACAGATTGCCGAGCGCAGCTAATCTTCTGCAAAGATACGCTTTTCTTCTGAAAGAAGCAAGAATTTTTTGGAAAATGTTTGAGGGTGAGGAAGATAAAAAGAAATAAAGAACCCGGGGTCATCACCAGCATCGAATAATCTGGGAGAGGGCCTTACCGGGACTGCGCTGCAAAGATAATAATAAATATGGAATATACCAAAGATTTTTTCGAAAAATTATTCTCCACGATAAAAGCCATTATTGCTCATTTCCTGCACGATTTTAATCTCTTCTTCCTTCATGATAATCTATTTTTACTGACTTGATTGGTTTGAGAAAAGTCTCTGGATTGATATACAGATTCTTCAATATGGGCAAAAGATCAATATACTCTTCCGTTTCTCCCAAACCTTCATAATCTGCCATAACAACAATATATCCCTTATCCCATTCCTTAACCTCTGTATATCGTTTGAGGCATTTTGGAGAACGAAATCGGATATTACTATTGCCATATCTAAACGAAGTCATATCTCCATCATTGGAGAGTAACGCTACTGATGAAAGATTCTCCTTGTTCATAACTTTATCTCAAATGTGGTGCAACTTCACCATTAGGTAAAAGAATTCCTGCCCTAATTAAAAAGGCGCGTGCTGCTTCTTTACTGGCAGTAGAAGCCTTTCTTGCTGCCTCTAATCTTTCTTGTCTTTTGCTATCAAATAAATCCATATTCTACCTCCTTGTTTTAAAAGTTGAACATTTCTTCTGCAAAGATTATGCAAACGAGCGCAATGTAAGCTTGCTTACAGATTGTCGAGTGCAGCTAATCTTCTGCAAAGATTATGCCAGCGAGTGCAATGAAAGTTTACTTTCAGATTGCCGAGCGCCACTAATCTTCTGCAAAGATTATGCCAGCGAGTGCAATGTAAGCTTGCTTACAAATTGCCGAGCGCCACTAATCTTCTGCAAAGATATGCTTTTCTTCTGAAAGATGCAAGGAATTATTGAAAAATGTTTGAGAATGAGGGAAATAAACAGAAGAATTAAAACCCCGGGGTCATCACCAGCATCGAATAATCTGGGAGAGGGCCTTACCGAGACTGCGCTGCAAAGATAAGAATTAAAATGGAATATGCCAAAGATTTTTTCGAAAAATTACGTCCGGACGTATCTGTAGCTACATCGGGACGCGTCTGTTGCTACATCGGGACGTAGGAAATACTACGTCGGGACGTAATTTTTGCTGCATCGTGGGAGGTTTTTCGATAAAAATCATAGAAAAATACAAAAAATTGAATAGAAAACAAGTGTTTTTGCTCAATATTTTCAACCCTTTAGCTCCCAAAACGCTTCTAAAACGCCCGAAAATCGCTGTTTTTTGCAAAATGTAGCAAAATGTGGCAATAATGTGATAATAAAAAAGCCCTTATTGCCACCCATTATTCTCTTATTATCAGCTACTTATAGTAAGCGTGGCAAATGTTGCAATAAATTCGATAAAACATGTTCATGTGCGTATAGGATCTTTGTTTCTCAAACATTCCATCAAAATCCGATAGGTATAAATACCTATTGCCATCGTTTCTTCTTGGGAAAATATTTGAGAGAGAGAAAAAGATAAAGGTGTATCCCTTTGCCCATTGTGTTGAGCAATAAGGATACACCTTTTATAAAATTGATATGCGTTTGTTCTAATAGGCATTAAAGTACCTTTTATTTGATGAGTCTATATGAGCTTAATTATTTCCATTACAGCTTCTGCATTTGACTTAATATAAATGTTATGGAACTTGGTGTCAGCTCGTTCTCCATGCATTAAGTAAACATAGTATACTTGGTAATTATACTTGTTAGCTAATTTTTCGACGACCTCTATTGTTTGGCCTTTCGATCTACATGCAGAGATTACAAAGTCACAATTCATTTGTAGAATTTCATCTAAAGGCTCTTCGTTAGCTCCTGGATCTCCCCAGGAAGAAAAACCGATATTGCCAAATTCTGGATGTTGGTAAGTTCCATTAAAATCACCTTCTTCGTCGGGATAATTACCTGTTATAGATTTATAGACTTCTCTAATAGATGAAGTCTTTCCTGAGTTTTGTCGCCCTATAAGGCAAATAATAGTTTTCATTTCTACCTCCTATTTTTAAATTTATAATAGTTACTGCAAAGATACGCTTTTTCTCCGAAAGTTGCAAGGAATTAGGGGAAATTTATATAGACCATTTGTTGCAAATAAAAAAAGGGTGTGCCATTGAATGATGACACACCCTCTCTTAAATTTTACCGAGCCCTTGGTACAGAATCAACAGGGTTGCTGTTTCCTATAGGGGGCTTCTTTTATTATTCTCATTCTTTGCCACTCAATGATATAGCGACAGAAGAATACACCTTTATTTACACCTTGTTACCACTTATATTCTGCATCATTATCTACTGGTGCAGATGGTGTAGGGTTATTTGTAGTTATACCAGTATTATATGCGCTCTCTGAACGTGGAATACAACGATTCATCCAATCTGGAGTTGTAGATATGTTCCAACGATACAAGTCTGGATGATTACTGTTTGCATAGCTACGGATAATTCCTCTTTCGAGTCGTTTGATATCATAACCTGTGATACCTTCTCCCCAGAACTCTGCACGGCGTTCCCAACAAACCTCGTTTTGGAAATTGTTTGCTCGTTTAGCAAAGTATGACTCATTAGCATGACTTCCATATACATATTGTGGGTCACGAGTCTTTGCAAATGCTGTAAGCAATGCAATTCCTTCTGCTTCTCGGCCAGGTTGCATACCTACCGCTTCTGCTTCGATGAGTTTCATTTCCTCAACACGCATAAGAGGAATATCCATACACCAACCTACATACTGGTTTGATACACCAGCTGAACCACCTGCATTCTTGAATTTTGCATTCAAACCACCTAGAGTAGGTTTGTTTGATGCAAGTAATTCTGGATAATCAGAGTTCGCTTTCAAGGCATTAAGAACCTTTTCCGTATCCATAACTTCTGTTTCCTTACCTGTTTTTGGATCTGTTACCTTTTTAGTATAAGTATCCACAGCGAAGTCTACGAAACATTTTTTGCGGCAGTCGGTAGATGGCATTGTTTCATATAAATGGCGGTCAATGTAGAATGGGTAACCATAGTTTGCACCATAACCACAGCCAGAACCTTGTTCCGTTGTCATTTTAGCTCCCCAAGAGCCATCGCCATCATTATCCTTGATGTTGGTATTTGTGGAAACATTATGTGTGGCAAGCATCCATGAATCGTTTGCCTTGTTAAAGCCTTCTGAATGACTGGTATATTGGGCTGCAGTCATTACAGTATAGCCTGCCTGTGCTAACTTAGCATACTTTTCTGCATTCTGCCAATCTTCCATTGTAAGATATGTGCGAGCTTTCAAACCATATACTACAGAAAGATCAGCTGTGTATTTGGTAGTACGTGTGTAACCTGTCAAATACTTTTCTGCTTTATCCAGATCTTCAAGAATGAACTTAAATGCTTCCTCGTTAGTCATACGAGGATTGTTAGTAGAAACTGCTGTAGTAGTCTCTTCTGTTACCTTTGGAATAGTCAAGGCATTCTTGTCCTCTGCATAAGTCTTTGGACTATACATGCGAGCTAAGTCAAGATAGAACATGGCCCTCATAGCATAAGCTTGACCTACACCTGCCTTTTGTTCATCATTTGGCTCACCTTTTGGATATGCAATAACGATATTGCAGTTTTTAATCCACAAGTAATAGTATGTCCAAGGCATTTGGCACATTGCATAGTTAGGACCAAGACTTACGCTACCAGAATACCATGTTGAAAACCATTCATTTCCAGAACAGTCTACAGGAACAATATCTTGGCCCATGATATCATTCTGAATAAGAATAGAAGGGTATCCCCAGTCGTTGGCATACTGGCTAGCACCACTATATGTATATTCGCCAGAGATGTTAGAGGTGATGGCATCTACCAAAGAAGAGAAAGCTTTTGGAGCATCCTCTAACTCTTCTTGACTTACATAATTTTTTTCTACATCAAATTCCTTCATACAGCTTGTAAATGATGTAACCATCAAAGATGCTGCAATGAATTTAATTATATTTTTATTCATATTGTCTTCATTTAAATCATTAAACAACTACATGTTAAAATGTAATCTGAATGCCTCCAGATATGTTGCGAGTTGGTGAATAAGAACCATATGTACTAGATCCATCGTAAGAGAAACGAGGGTCAAGTCCCTTTCTAGCAGACCAGAAACAGAGGTTCTCTCCCATGACATAAACACGCAACTTTGACAACAATGGAATCAAACCCTTTGGGAAAGTATAGCCCACTGAGAATGACTGGAAGTTGAGGTAGCTTGCACTTTCTAAGAAGCGATCACTCTTTGCAGTTGCATATTTGTCACCATATTGGAAACGAGGAATGTTGGATGATGTGTTCTCAGGACTCCAAGACTTATATATATCCTTGTGTATACCAAGACCATATCCTGCACTTTGAGAGTTGTCCATAAGAGAGGCATAGCCACTGTCGTAAACCTTACCACCTAGCTGGAAATCGAATATTACTGAAGCATCAAAGCCTTTATAGCTGAAGTTTGTACTGAATCCACCAAATACTTTTGGTAACAATGAACCTATCTCATAATAAGTTGCCTTAGAGTAATCAGTTGTGGTTGAACTCATATTTTTGCCTGGGCGAGTTCCGCTATTTGCTTCCTGCAAATCATCATCTACCCAATAGAGGGCCTGACCATCCTCGCTTACACCTGCATACTTTGGTAAGAAAGCGTTGTAAAGTGGACCACCTTCTCTATCCCAATAAGAGAATGAACGGGTTGCGTTTGTCTCAGAGAATCCACCATAATCCTTTGTCTTTGATTCTGGCAGTTTAAGAATCTTGGTTGAGTTATGGGACATATTCAGACTAACAGACCAATCTAAATCGCGAGTGCGGATGATTGAACCTGTTAATGACACCTCAATACCATTATTTCGGATATCGCCAACGTTTCCATAATAACCTCGAGAACCATTAGCCTCTGGAATTGACAACCAGAAGAGCAAATCAGATGTTTTCTTAGAATAGAAATCTACAGTTCCACTCAGTCTGTTCTTGAAAAGAGAAAATTCCACACCCACATTGAGGTTGTTGGTCGTTTCCCACGTGATATCTTCATTACCTACTCGATAGAAAGAAGGTGATATGTTTGTGGTTCCCGCAATGGTGAGTTGGTAAAGATTGGTGTATGCGAAATTACCAATATTATCATTACCTTGTTGACCATAAGATGCCTTAACTTTCAAATTGTCTACCCAAGAAGCATTGAACCAATCCTCTTTGCTGATAATCCAGGCACCACCTATTGACCAGAAGTCACCCCAGCGGTGATTCTTGGCAAAATATGAAGAACCATCACGACGATAAGATGCAGATGCGAAGTATTTGTCGTCATAGTTATACTGTGCACGACCAAAGAAGCCCTCTACATTGTAGTTGTCTTGGTATGAAGTGTTGCTGTATGGATTCGCATAAGCATAGAGCTCCTGAATGTAAGGTGAGAACTCATAGCGGGCATTTCCTTCAAGATATTTTACATTCTGGCGATAGTACTCATGGCCTGCCAAAACATCAACATTATGTTTGCCAAACTGTTTGAGGAATGTAAGAGTTTGTACGTTGTTTGTTCTCAAATTAGCAGTGTTGCTTTTTTTCAATGTACCATTTGCACCTGCATTAGGACCCTCGAAAGAGTTCAAATAGTCGTTCAAGTCATATACATTGTAAGTGACAGTGCTAGAGAGATTCAATTTCAACCAGTCAGTGAAGCTGATGTCAGCAGAGATATTCGCATTAAGCTGATTCATTCCCTGCTTCCATTGGTTATACTGGTTGGCCGCAATAGGGTTACCTGTAGCCATGTATGGACGTGTCATACCATAGCAAGCAGGTGTACCATAGTCGTATTTCTTATGTCCATATTCATCTGTCAAGATATATGGATTACCATTTGAGTCAACGCCACGAACATAAAGCGGATAGATAGGAGCTATTCTTGATACAAAATAGAACATGTTGGCAGATGAGCCAGTTTCAGAACTCAAGTTCGGATTCTGTTCTGTATCTGAATGTACAAATTGTGCATTAGCTGCAAGCTTCAACCATTTTTTGGCTTGGTAATCAGCCTTGATACGTCCGCTATAACGCTTATAACTAGAATTCTGGATTACACCATTGTCATCCAGATAACCTAGACTTGCATAAAAAGAACCGCGATCCATAGAGCCTCTTGCACTAATATTATATTCCTGACGGAAAGAATTCTTGTAAGCAGCGTCTGCCCAGTTGTCTGGAGTCAGATAACGAGTCTCACCATTAACTGTTAGTGTTCTACCCAGTGTGGCATTTGGATTTAATTTTCCATCAGTACCAATCAAAAGTTCATTTTCTGGTAATGTGAAACAGTTGTATTTCAAAGTATTAAGCAAAACATTGTTTGCCCAAACGTTTGCGCTTGCAGCATCCTTTCCGTTAGCCAATGCGTAGTTGTTGTACTGCATATAGGCAGCCTCATAATACTGACCTGGGTCACGAATTACATCATATTCAGGAATTGCACGTGAGTTAGAACCCCACTTCATATCAACAGTTACTTCTGCATCCTTGTTCTTGCCACTCTTTGTTGTGATAAGAATAACACCTGCAGCACCACGAGCACCATAAAGTGCAGCTGAGGCAGCGTCCTTCAATACAGTGACAGATTCAATATCTTCTGATGGTAGAGAAGAAAGGTTTCCTGGATAAGGAGCACCATCAACGATTACCAATGGGTCAGTAGCTGCATACATAGAAGCAATACCACGAATATTGACACCATTGTTGTCTGAACCTGGCTGGCCAGATGAACCACGCAACTGAAGACCAGGTACAGAACCTACCAAAGCGTCTGTTACGTTGGTAGAAATCTTCTTTGAAAGTTCTTCAGAACTTACTACGGCTGCTGAACCGGTAAATGCACTTTTCTTAGCAGTACCGAAGGCAACAACCATGACTTCATCCAATGCGTGATTGTCTGGGTCAAGAACAATTTTCATGTTCTTGCCAGCCTTTACAGTCTTACTAATCATACCGATGTAAGAAATCTCCAACTTAGCATTTGCAGGAGCATTCAATGAGAAGTTACCATCAACATCGGTAATAGTACCGGTTTGTGTACCAGCAACTTTGATAGAGGCACCAATGACTGGGCTTCCATCCTCAGAAGAGGTAATAGTACCGGAAACTTGAGTTTGCGCCAACGCCATTCCTAAACTAAGGAAGAGGCAGGCAATAAACGTCATGAGTCTTTTTTCCATAAATCTCTCTCGTTTAATTCTGTCTCTTATACACATCTCCGAGCCCACGAGACTAC
>ENA-OZLD01000332-OZLD01000332.1-human-gut-metagenome-genome-assembly--contig:-NODE-332-length-12476-cov-20.910313_pt1 | contig 12476 bp, 8 predicted proteins | sample MGYA00244834_ERZ653780 | MGnify/ENA primary metagenome ERZ653780 (study PRJEB26926, sample SAMN06164474) | human gut metagenome | biome: ENVO:00009003; feature: ENVO:2100002; material: ENVO:00002003...
GAAAGATGGGACACATGATCGAGGAGATCGCCCTGCAGCGTGGCCACGAAATCGTTTGTAAGATTGACGTGAATAACCCTCAAGACATCGACAGCCCGGAGTTCTGCTCTGCCGATGTAGCCATTGAGTTTACCAACCCTACTGCCGCCTACGGCAACTATCTGAAGGCTTTCTCACACAACGTGAAGGTGGTTTCAGGTTCTACAGGTTGGATGAAAGACCATAAGGAAGACGTGGAGAAACTCTGCGCCGACGGTAAGCAGACCCTCTTCTGGGCGTCTAACTTCAGCATCGGTGTGGCTATCTTCTCTGCCGTAAACCGCTATCTAGCTAAAATCATGAATGGTTTCCCACAGTACTCAGTATGCATGCAGGAAACCCACCACGTTCATAAGCTCGATGCGCCATCTGGAACAGCTATCACCCTTGCCGAGGAAATCATCGACAATATCGACCGTAAGAAGGATTGGAAGCGTGGCGTTACTTACTGGACTGAGGATGGTCATCACGATGAGGGCGATGCAAACATCACCGATGAAGACCTGGTCATCAACTGCGTACGCGATGGCGAGGTTCCAGGAATCCACGCCGTGATGTATGACAGCGATGCTGATATGATTACCATCGAGCACAGCGCCCATTCTCGCAAGGGTTTCGCCCTGGGAGCCGTTCTCGCAGCTGAGTTCACAGCCAACCATTCCGGCTTGCTCACCACATCAGATTTATTTAAGTTCTAAACAGAAGTTATGATAGACAAGCAGAAACAAAAACTCAATATGAAGGTACAGTGGGCGAAGTTCGCAGTGGTTCTCGCCCTCTATCTTCTCTTTCTGGTTTGGGTAGAAAGCTGGCTGGGACTCATCGTGGTTCCGTTCATCTTCGACGTTTACATCACCAAGAAGATTCACTGGCAGTGGTGGAAGGATGAGGAAGGCCCTGTGCGCTTCATCATGAGCTGGGTAGATGCGCTGGTGTTTGCGCTCGTAGCGGTTTATTTCATCAACCTCTTCTTCTTCCAGAACTATGTGATTCCGTCTTCCTCTCTCGAAAAGAGTCTCCTCACGGGCGATTATCTCTTCGTGAGCAAGGTAAGCTACGGTCCTCGCATTCCTGAAACTCCGCTCACCATGCCGCTCACCCAGCACACCATGCCGTTGGTCAACGTGAAGAGCTACATAGAGTGGCCTCACTGGGATTACCGCCGCGTAAAGGGATTGGGCAACGTGAAGCTCAACGACATCGTGGTGTTCAACTATCCTGCAGGCGATACGCTCGTCAATGAGGAGCGCTATCAGGCGAATGATTACTATCAGATGGTTTACAGCATCGGCGACCAGCTGATGCAGCAGAACGGACAGGAAAAGGATGTGCGCGCGATGAACCCATTGCAGCAGCGCCATTATTTTGAGCAGGTTTATGCTACAGGCCGCAACTACATCAGCAGCATGCCGGGCGAATATGGCGACATCATCAGCCGTCCTACCGACCGCCGCGAGAACTATGTAAAGCGCTGCGTGGGCTTGCCTGGTCAGACCCTGCAGATCAAGAACCGCATCGTTTATCTGAACGGAAAGGCAAACAAGGAGCCTGATAACGTGCAGTATACTTATAAGATGAAGCTCAAGGGCGAGTTCCCAATCGACCTTGCCGATGAGTTGGGAATCACCAACGAAGACCTGCTGATGTATAATCAGAGTGGCGTGATTCCGCTCACCAAGAAGGCTTACATGGCGCTGAAGGCGAACAGAAACCTCGTAGAGAGCATCTCTATCAATACGGATGCAACCTATGGCGACCTCTACCCGCTCAACGCCTATACCGGCTGGACAAGAGATAATTACGGTCCGGTTTGGATTCCGAAGAAGGGCGAGAGCATCGCTCTTACGCTGAAGAATCTGCCTGTATACGAGCGCTGCATCAAGGTTTACGAGGGCAACGACCTGAAGGTAGACAACGCTGGCCGCATCTTCATCAACGGCAAGCAGGCGAAGAGCTATACCTTCAAGCTCGACTACTACTGGATGATGGGCGACAACCGCCACAACTCAGCCGACAGCCGCTACTGGGGTTTCGTGCCTGAGGATCACATCGTGGGCAAGCCTATCTTCATCTGGTGGAGCCACAGCCCAGATCATCCGGGCTTCTCGGGCATCCGTTGGAATCGACTCTTCACTTTTGTAGACAATATTAAGTAAGAAAAAGAAATAAGAATTGAAGACTGCCGTCAAATTCCTAATAGCATTGGTGTTGTCGCTGCTTCTGGCTTGGGCAGTGCGCACCTATGTCTTCACTATCTTCTCGGTGCCTCAGGGCGGGCTTCCGCCCCAGCTGAAGGCAGGCAACCGGGTGATAGTGAACAGGATTGACTGCGAAAATTTCGGGCGTGGCGATGTGGTTGTATTCACCGATACGGTGGTTTACCAGCCCAAGAACCAGCACCGCAAGCGCGTCTTCGAGTCTCATTTCATAGGCAGGATAGAGAAGCTTCCTGGCGATACGCTGCGCATCGACACCATGCAGTTCGTCATTCCAACCATCTGCTGCAAGCGCTGCGGCTGTAAGGATTGCCGTTTCTATCTCTTGAAGACGCCAACCGGCCAGCAGCTCGTCCACAAGCACCAGATGATAGGCAAAGCCCATAAGCTGTTCTAGCTCCCTTGCGCTGCCGCTCCTCGCTCTCTCGTGCTCCTCGCCGCTGCTTAGAGCCCCGCTGCCCCTCGCTTCAGCTTGCCGCAGCCTGGAGCCCCGCCGGAAGCTTGTCTCCCGTCTGCCCCCGTTCCGAGCGATTCCATCGCTCGTCCCCCTCTTCATCATTAACCCTTCATAACAAAGCAGAAATTGAAAGCCCTTCTTTCTTCCACATATTTCGGCCCCATCCAGTGGTACCAGAAGCTGAACCGCTACGATGAATGCCTGATAGAGCGCCACGAGAGCTTTATCAAGCAAACCTATCGTAACCGTATGATCATCCCTACCACCAACGGCCCCCTCTCGCTCACCATCCCCACCAATCACGACATCTCTCTGTCGATGAAGGACATACGCATCTCCGACCACGCCAACTGGCGCCACGTGCACTGGAATGCGCTCCTTTCCGCCTATGGCGAGAGCCCTTTCTTCGAGTATTATCAGGACGACATCCGCCCTTTCTACGAGAAGAAATACGAGTTCCTCTTCGATTTCAACATGGAGACTACAGAGAAGATGATAGAACTCCTCGACATCCGTCCCAGGATTTCGGTTACCGAAGAGTACATTCAGCGTGAAGAAATGGGAGCAGAGAATGAAATCAAGGATTTCCGCGATGCGATTCGTCCCAAGAAACCTCTTCCTGACCCCGAATTCGAGTCGAAGCGCTATTACCAGGTTTACGAGCAGAAATACGGTTTTCAGCCCAATATGAGCATCCTTGACCTCCTTTTTAATGAAGGCAACGAGGCGATATTCTTCCTATAAGAGAAGAGTATCGCCTTGTTGTTTTCCCTCCCGTTAACAAAACTTACTCATAGTTTTCTGTCCCGCAACTCATAGTTTTCCGCTCTAAAAAGCCCTTTTTTCTGCATCGCGATGCATTCCCCGTTCCGTCGCGACGCAACATTTCTTCCGTCGCGACGCATGATCCATCCCCCCTCGTGAGTCGTCATTTATGCCCCTTTTCAGCCATCATTTATGCCTCTCTCTAGCCATCATATAAGCCCGTAAAACGGGCTGTAGCAGGGCGTTTGAGCTTTTTTCTGACAAGGCTCAGCCAGCCATCTTTAACAAGTATCGGGAGAGAACGCATTTCTGATGGAAGAAGGGCGCTCTGAGAGCAAAGGTTAACAGGTTAACAGTTAACACCCCAATAATGCATACTTCCATCCACACACTTATATAAAAATAAGTATATATATATTATTATATAATAAGGTACGCGAGGGGGCCATGCAAAAAACGGCTGTTAACTGTTAACCCTGTTAACCCCCTCGGCTTCTCTGTCCCCTCTTTTAGGAAATTTAAACAAGAATGCTTGGTGGTTTCATCGAAAAACCTTACTTTTGTAACCTGACTGCAAACAAACGTAAAAACAATAATAACAACATAAAATGAAGAATCTCACATTCCATATCGTAGGACTCACCCATAATGACGTGAAAGGCCATGAGGTAGAGTATGCTAAAGAAGCAGAGGGGAGAACCATCTGCCTCGTGCCCGATGACGCCAACACCTTCGACATGCTGGCGGTGAAAGCTTATGACAAACAGCAGCTCATAGGCTATGTTTCAGCCCTGGAAGGCGAGGACGTACGCGCCCTCATCATCGCCCGTAAGGAGCGGAACCTGCGCACCCGCTGCATAGGCTGCAACAGCAAGAACGAGGGCGATAAGGCTGGATTGCAGCTCATGGTGAGGGCGCTCTCTGATGTTTCTGATGAGGAGATGGAGCAGGCGCGCCGCGAAATATATGATGATAAGATTTATGATGACTGGCAATACTCCGGTCCTGTGCTGCCCATCGAACAGCTCACCCGCTTCAGCGACTGCACCATGATGCTCGAAGGCGTCATCAACAGCATCATCCGCCTCAGGAATACGCTCTCTGAAGGCGCTTCGGATAAAGGTTCTTCTGCATCCAATAACTCCTCTTTTGCATCCGATAAAACCTCTTCTGAGGCAGAGAACCGTTCTCTTGATGCAGAAACTGAGGCGATGCTGCGCGAGGAGCTTACCGATTGCCTTTCTGAGGCAAGAGAGCGGCTCAGCAGTTTCCTCGAAATCCAGCGCAGCGATTATTCCCGCGAAATGACGCAGGCCAGAAGCCGCATTCTTCATAAGCTGGAGCAGATAGACGATGAGGAACTGCAGCGACTCCGGGCCGTTTTGCTTACCGAGATGGGATTCATCACCAGTTCGGCTTACCGCGAGCGTGCGGCCTATTCTTTCTTCGTAGAAGCCCCGAATGCCATCAAGAAGAAGCAGACGGGCACCTACGATTATAAAGACCAGCTGGACGCCATAGAACAGCAGCTGCACGCCTTCCCCCACAATCTCTACCCAACATTCAAGGCCGACCCTGTAGATTTCCTCCGTCAGGTGTTCTATAAGCGTGTGCCAAGAAAGAAGATGCTCCAGTTGCTCTCGGGCATCGTGCTGATGATTATGAACGGCAGGGTGGACGATGTGAAGCAGTGGGGCAAGCACGGCGATGAGGAGTCGATGAAGGCGATGAAGGCGGTGGGTGCCAAGCCTTCAAACGAAGTGAAGAAAGAAAAATTCATGGAACTGGTTGATTTGGTAATTCCGAAGATAGCGGTTTATAAGAAAAAAGGCTGTCCTGAATTGCTGGTGAAAAAGCAATCCGACTGGTTCCCTGTGTTCCGACTCTTAAACGGGTGGGGGCTATTCGATATGGGAGCTCCTACAGCCTTCTGCAAACATCTGGCCCACCTGTATGAAAAACTACCTCCGGAGAATACGGAGCGTGCTCCGCTCTGCAAATGGAAGGATCTTACGCAGGCGAAATCTGCACCTTTCGAATATGCGGCTCTGGAATGGTGGAAACTTGATTCAGGTGAGTTGGGCTCGGTAAGCAAGGAAAGATTCAATCGTTATTGTGATATTGTGAATGCTTTCAAGATGATTATGGGAACAACAGCCAGTTCGGAGAATGTGAACTTGAGGGAAATCTTGCCGAAACTGGTGGATGAGAAAGTGCCAACCTCGAACACCATGAAAGATGACGAGATGATGGCGAGTGATGGTAGCTAGCGGGGTATTAATATACCCCTCTTATACCCTTTGTTTATACTTTTATACCTTTTTATACCCCTCTTTATACCCCTGCTTTTTTAACCCAGAAAAAACTTGCAAACGGCTTTTTTTTTGTTTATCTTTGCACCGCTTTTCAGAATGGAAGGCGGCAGGTTTCTGCAAAAAGAGCCTGTCTATTACAACTAAAAAAAATATAGATTTATGACACAAAAATCATTAACCTTTGATGAATGCAAGCAGCTCAGCAGTCGCATCATCGCAATGAACCCTAACCGCAGAGCGAACATGGGACAGATTTCATCCCATCTCCTCGATTACTACACCGAACTCACCAAGCAGCCTTGGCTCGCACAGCTCGTTGGTCAGATCCGTGACCTCACCGCCCAGCAGAACCAGATGATGCAGGAGGAGATGAAGGCGGGAGAGACTTACCAGCAGCTCGACCGCAAGATTACTGACCTCAAGAAGCAGCTGCCTTTCCGCTCACCTCACTACTTCCACTTCCTCGAAGACCATCGCGCCCAGAAATTCATCGACCCGGAGGCCTTCACCTTCCAGACAACCGTAGACATTGATAATCCTGAGGAGGTTGAGCCAGCGGTGAAGAAAGCTCTACTGCTGAACGGAATGTTTGATGAGCCTACAGAGAAGCTCTTCAGAGAGAAAATCTTCTCAGCCGAAGACATCGAACTCTGGAAGGGAAAGGTGCTCCACATCGAGCGCTCAGCCCGCAACAAGGCCCACATCGATATCCGCATCCCGGTAGGAATGACTATCGCTGAGGCTCAGAGCGCCTTCTGCAAACTCATCCACGCCACCGAAGACCCTAGCTGCGTAACCCCGGAGCGCATCATCTTCATCACCGATGCGGCAAGCCAGATTTATACTGCCGACGACTGGTACAAACGCCTGGATAAGGAAGACGTGGCTGAATACCGTGAGGCTTACCGCAAGAGAGGACTGGATATAGACGGCCGTCCGCTGGATGTAGATTCAGCCCGGTCAGGAGCCTCTCAGAATGCATCTTCTCAGAGTCAGGCATTTCAGAATGCATCTTCTGCTCCAACCGTAGATTTCGAACCCATCGAGAGCGAGGAGGAGAAGGCGAGACGGGCTGCCAATGCCGTGCAGTATGAGCAGACTTACGACGGCGTTCCTTACGGGGAGATTGTGAAGGCGCTGGTAGAGCTGATGGGCGGCGCTCCTGTCCACGGCAACCGCAACAACTTCATCTATCGTGAAGCCTGCCTGCTAAGATACATCTGTAATAGTGAGGCGGCTTGGATCAAGCAGGTAATAGAAACCTTTGGCGAAGACGAGGCGAAGGCGTTCGCCACCGTAGAGAATGCCTGCAAGGTGGCGCAATCTACCGCGATTCCGGATTTGGTAAAGCAGGCTGTAGAGACTGCCCGCAAGAATCATCTTGCCAAGCAGGCCACCGAGAAGGCGGGAATCTATGCCGATGTTCCTCCTCAGTTGCCAGCCAAGCTGCCTAAGCTCATCAAGCTGCTCACCAGCAAGGTGCCTGCCGATTTCAAGGCGGCTGTGGCAATGGCGGTCTTCCCTGCGCTTGCCGCTCATCTTAAGGGCGTAACCTTCCGCTACACGGATAATCAGGTGCACGAGGCGGCGATGATGAATCTGCTCATTGCAGCCATGTCGTCAGGCAAATCGCTCGTCAACGGACCTATCGAATGCATCATCGAAGACCTGGTTCAGATGGATAAGGTGAACCGCCAGAAGGAGCAGGACTGGAAGGACGAGGTGAATACCATGGGCGACAACAAGAAGAAGCCTGTGCGCCCGGAAGACATCTGCATCCGCATCGTTTCGCCCGACCTTACCCGCGCTGCCTACATCCAGCGTCTCGACGATGTACAGAAGGCTGGCGATGCTTATCTCTATTGCAAGATGGACGAGGTAGACATGCTCAGGAAGTTTAATGACCCTAGCCAGCTGATTCGCCTCTGCTGGGACAATTCAGAGGACGGCCAGGAGCGAGTAGGAACCAAGAGCGTTACAGCCCGCGTAAAGACCCGTTTCAACTGGAATGCTTCGAGCACCATTGCCGTTACGCAGAAGTTCTTCTCGGTTCGTGAGGTGGCTGATGGAGCCGTGAGCCGCCTGTCGCTCGCCACCATCATCCGTCCCGATTTCTCTCCGCGTCCGGAGGTGGGCAGTTATGATGCGCAGTTCAAGTCGCAGCTTTCTCCTTACATCCAGCAGCTGAACGCAGCCAGCGGTTTCAAGGAGTGCCCTAAGGCTCGCCAGCTTATCGAGCGCCTGGAGAATGAGATTATGGAGATGGCTCAGCTGGCTTACAACAAGCCTTACGCCGAGTTTGCCAAGCGTGGCCTGGCGAATGGTTTCCGCCGCGCGATGGTGCTTTATCTGGCGAATGGCGAGAAGTGGGAGAAGGCGATAGAGGATTTTATCGTATGGAGCGTGAAGTATGATTTGTGGTGCAAGATGCGTTTCTTCGGCAATCAGATGCAGGAGGCGATAGATGCCGACAATCGTGCCGTGTGCCATTCATCCGGTGTGAGCAATCTTCTTCTCTTCGTTCACGATACCTTTGACAAGGCTGAGATTCAGAATGTCTGTATGGTTCATGGCACCAAGACGAAGCTTGCCATCCTCCTGTGCAACTGGAAGAAGCGTGGCTTCATCGTGAAGAACGATGATGATACCTTCTCCAAGACGGCTAAGTTCATCGCCAAGTATGGCCATTATGGAACGCCTGGAATGGCAGCGTAAGGCTAGTGAAGGGCTTTACTCTTATATATAATAAGGTGAAAGGTGTTTGAGCACTAAGAAGGGACCCATATGCAGTGAAACGCTGCGTATGGGGTCGCCTTTTTGTAACATCTCTGTAAAGGTTCTTGACCTTCATCAAGAAATCGGTGCTTTTTGAAACTTTTCTCCTAAAAAGTTTGTGTTCGAACACAGAAAGTTGTATCTTTGCATCGGAATTAAGATAGAAGGATAAAAGATTAGTAATTTCAGGATACGAAAGGTATTGATAATAAGGGATTAAGATAGAAAAGTCAGGATACGGAAAAGGTTAATGATTGATTTCAGGATAAGAGAGGTATTAGAAATAAGGTAAAGATTGAAAATAGGGTAACATTGAAAGATTGTTAAGAAAAGGATAATGTTGAAATTAAAGTAAAGAAAGGGAATAGTTATGTTAATATTAGGTATTGTTTTCGCAGCAGTAGTAGCATTTGCTGCAACAGTAGGCGCAGCTAGCAACAAGCTTGCTTAAGCTGCCAGTGAAGTAAGGAACTTTAAAAGTTCAGAAACAGTAATTGAAGCAAAGTAGGAAGCCAATATGGGCTTCCGAGATGGAGAAGGGGAGCCAATGGGGCTTTCCGGAATGAGGGAGCAGATGATGCTCCTTTTTTTGTTTAACATCAATATCAGGCAGATATAGATATAAATAGACGATATAGATATAAATAGATAAGGTATAAGATTATCACCTTCAAAAGTGCAGTATTAATTCAGTTAGATATCAAAATCAGCAGTTTTTAATTCATATAGGATATTATACTCAGTAGGTAAGAAACAAGTTATTATACTTAGTAGGTCAGAAAAAAGAAATCGGGTAGTTAACAGGTTAACAGTTAACAGCCCGATTTTCTTTGTTTCTCTTTATTTGCCAAGATAAGGCTTCAGGATTCTAACCCAGTTCTGGTAGCCTTTTCCGAGCAGATGCAAGCCGTCGTTGCTGTAATCCGGGTTCATGTCCTGGGTTCCAGGAACCACGAACTCAGAGAAGAGGTCGATGTAGGTCAAGCCACGTCGGTTGGCGATGTCCTTGATCAGGGCATTGAGGGCAGGAACATCTTTCTTGCGGCTCATATGGTCAACAAACATGTTGAACTTTGGGTTCAGCGGCAGAACGCTCTGCAGATAGAGTCGGGTAGAAGGAGATTCCTTCTTGATCCGTTCAGCAATCTCATCGATGTTCTTGGCGATTTCCTCGATGCTGCGGCCTCCGGAGAGGTCGTTAATGCCGATCAAGAGGAAGATCTTGGCTGGCTTGCCCTTGGTGATGACGTGGAGGCGGTCGAGAACGCCATCGGTTCTATCGCCGCTGATTCCACGGTTCTTGGCGTGTGGGTTGCCAAGCAGTTCCGCCCATTCACCTCCGTTGGTGATGCTGTTGCCCAGGAAGATGATGTCTTTCTTGCTGGTAGGGAGAACTTCAAAGAGCGTGGCTCTCTGGTCATAGAATGTAGTGTGCTTGCGTCCTTGTGCCTGTAAGGTAGTGCAGGCGCAGAGGAGGCAGATTGATAACATGAATTGTTTCATCATAATGTATAAAAGTTAGTTGTTAAAAATGTATTTTAAAGCTTTTGCCCTTTCAGGGCGCAGGGCGAAATGCTGTTTATACCCAGGGTGTTGCCCTGGGCTAGGAGCTTCTGCCCTTTCTGGGCGTGTGGGGCATAGCCTCTGCCTTTCAGGACGCATGGGGCGTAGCCTTTGCTTTTGCATTGCCTCTGCTATTTTTTTTGGTTCAAAAACTACTTGAAAATCAGGGTGGTGAGCCTGTCTTTATCAAACAGTTCCTGAGCCACGGCTTGAATCTGGGCGGCGGTAATCTCATCCACCTGCTCGTAGAGGCGGTCAACGTTCTTCTCCCAGCCATAGTGCAGGAAGCTCTTGCCGAAGTCGAGGGCGAAGTTCTCGCGGTTGTCGCAAGCTACGCCTATCTGACCCTTAATCTGTTTCTTGGCAGCCTTGAGCTGCGCATCGCTCAATGGCTTCTGCATGAACTTATCCAGTTCCTTGCGAACCAGGCGGAGGCAGCGCTTCACATCGTGCTCATCGCAGCCGAAATAGATGCTCCAGGTGCCCGTATCGCCATAAGCCACCATCGTGCTTTCTACGGTGTAAACCAAGCCGTTGTGCTCTCTGAGGGCGAGGTTCAGCTTGGCGTTCATACCCGGTCCGCCCAGCATATTGTTGAGCAGATAGAGCGGCATTCGGCGGTCGTCGTTCACATCGTAAGCGCGGGTTCCTATCATCACATGAGCCTGATGGGTATTTTTCTGCATCACGATTGTCTGGCCAGCAACTTTACTTTGAACATTAAACTTTGAGCTTTGAACTTTATGATTTGCATCGCCTGCTTCCATTTCTTCCGTAGGTGTTTCGCCAGTAGGCGTTTCTTCAGCAATCCTTTTTTCCGTAGGCGTTTCAGCGGAATTGCAATCCGCCGAGCAAGCAAGCTCTCGGCCTTTTGGGCACTCTCCCAAAGCCTTCAGGATAAGCTTCACCAGCTTCTTGAAATCAATATCCCCGTATGCGAAGAATATCGCATTATCCGGCCGGTAAAGCTTCTGCGTGAACCTCAGCGCATCCTCCGTCTTGAAAGCCCGAACCTGCTCGGCTGTGCCCAGGATATTGTGCCCCAGCGGCGAACCCTTGAAGAGGATATTCTCGAACTCATCGTAAATCAGTTCGGCAGGCGAATCGTTGTAGCTCTCTATCTCATCGCAGATTACCTCCACCTCCTTGTCTATTTCCGCCTGCGGATAAACCGAGTGGAAGACGATGTCGGAAAGCAGGTCCACGGCCCTTGCGATGTGCTCCTTCAGGATGGCGGAGTAATACACCGTGCCCTCCTTGTTGGTGTAGGCATTCAGGTCGCCGCCCACACTCTCCAGACAGTTGAGAATGTGCCAGGCTTTTCGGCGCTCGGTGCCCTTGAAGGTGACGTGCTCGCAGAAGTGAGCCAAGCCCTCCTCGCCCGGCTCCTCGTTGCGGGTACCGGCATTTATCTGATAACCGCAATACACCACCTGGCTATCTGATGGCAGGTGGATGATGCGGAGTCCGTTGTCTAATGTATAAGTATTGTATTTCATTTCAAGGTGCAAAGTTACATTGAAAATGTAATGAATCCAAAAAAATGGGCATTTATTTTGCATTATCGCCAAAAAGACTTATCTTTGTCCCCCAAAAACAATATAAAAGAGACATAAACAATGCGTAAGGTTATAGGAATAGGAGAGACCGTGCTTGATATCATCTTCAAGAACGGCAAGCCGATAGAGGCAGTACCAGGTGGCTCATCGTTCAATGCAGTCATCTCGTTGGGACGTGCGGGCGTGAATGCTTCGTTTATCAGCGAGGCGGGCAACGACCGTATTGGTGAGTATGTGATTCAGTTTCTGAGAGATAATGGGGTGAATGCCGACAATGTGAGCATCTTTCCGGAATCGAAGTCGCCGCTCTCGCTGGCGTTCCTCGACGAGAACAACAATGCCGACTACATCTTCTACAAGGATCATCCCCACGACCAGCTGGAATTTGCCACTCCCGAAATCAATCCTGGCGACATCGTGCTCTTCGGTTCGTTCTTCGCCCTGAATCCGGTGGTTCGTCCTCAGGTGGCCGGTTTTCTGGAGTACGCCAAGAATCACGGTGCCATCCTCTATTACGACATCAACTTCCGTGCTTCTCATCAGAATGAGATCATGAAGATTACGCCTAATCTGATAGAGAACCTGGAGTATGCTGATTTTGTGCGCGGAAGCCATGAGGACTTCGGAATCCTCTACAAGAAGCCGGAGGCGGATAAGGTGTATAATGCCGAAATTAGTTTCTACTGCAAGAAGTTTATCTGCACCCAGGGCGCTGAGCCTGTAGAGGTGAGAGCCGAGAACGGCTTTGCCAAGAGTTATCCTTCGGAGAAGATGAAGCCGGTGAGCA
>ENA-OZLD01000335-OZLD01000335.1-human-gut-metagenome-genome-assembly--contig:-NODE-335-length-12368-cov-5.383578_pt1 | contig 12368 bp, 10 predicted proteins | sample MGYA00244834_ERZ653780 | MGnify/ENA primary metagenome ERZ653780 (study PRJEB26926, sample SAMN06164474) | human gut metagenome | biome: ENVO:00009003; feature: ENVO:2100002; material: ENVO:00002003...
GTGTATAAGAGACAGATTACATGAAGTATAAGACCGAGGCTGCCGTGCGCGACGCCGGTCTCCTGCACATCGAGGGCAAGGAGTATGTGGTGCAAGATGGCGACATCATGCACTTCCGCTTCAACGTCTAAATCGCCGAAGGCATCATCTGGTAAAACAATAGCACCATGCTTTACATTTATTGGAACCCCAGCGAAATCATCTTCCACATCGGAAGTTTTGGCGTGAGGTGGTATGCCACATGCTGGCTCATCGGCCTGGCACTCGGATACCTGCTCATGCAGCGCATCTATCGCGAGGAGAAGATACCCGACCAGAAGTTCGACCCGCTCTTCTTCTATATCTTCATAGGCATACTGGCGGGCGCCCGACTGGGTCATTGCCTGTTCTACCAGCCCGACTATTTCCTCTCGTCGGTCGACCATTTCATAGAGATGCTTATCCCCATGCATCATGGATCCGACGGCGCTTGGCACTACACGGGCTACGCCGGACTGGCCTCGCACGGCGGAGTGCTGGGCATGTTCATCGCAATCTGGCTCTACTGCCGAAACACGAAGGTGCCTGGCTGGGTGGTGTTAGACAACTTTGGAGTGGTGTCGGGCATCGCGGCGGCATTCATCCGAATAGGAAACCTCATGAACTCGGAGATTATCGGCAACGTGACCAATGTGCCCTGGGCCTTTATCTTCGAGCGTGTAGACCCCTATCCTCGCCATCCCGGACAGTTGTATGAGGCCATAGCCTACTTCGTCATCTTCGCCATCATCCTCACGGTTTACCGCAAGCATCGCGAGAAGGTGGGCACAGGTCTCTTTTTCGGACTCTGTCTGGCGCTCATCTTCACGTTCCGCTTCTTCATCGAATACACCAAGGATATACAGGTCGACTTCGAGGCGGGCATGCTCTTCGACATGGGGCAGTTGCTCTCCATACCGTTCATCGCCATCGGATTGTTCTGCATCTTCTGCAAGAAGGGCATGGCCAAGCTGGGCGCCAAACCGCTGAGCGAGAGCCTCAAGGCACTGAAATAAACACCACGGGCCACGTAGGGCACACGCCAACCATTGGTCTTTCGCCCCACAAAGCCCCACCAACAACATAGGGAAAAGCCTCTCAGGGAACGCTTTCTTGCCCACCAAGGTCGAAAGACCGGCAAGAAAAACATCCTTGAGAGGCTTTTTCCGTATAACAACATGGAGGCGAGAGAGCGCAGAATGTCAGAACATTCGCAATAATCGCACCTGTCTCCACTCGCCATTTACCACATTTTCCCTTTGGATATTAGAACGCAAATCGTAGACAACAATCCCTGCCGCCCCTACCCTAACGGTTCTTGCCCATAGCGATCCTCAGGATTTGTCCTCACGTCACTGGCTCTTACCCGTAACGATCTTCTTGATTTCATTGAGCTTATTGAGCGCCTCTACAGGCGTAAGGTTATTGATGTCGAGTCCAAGTATCTCGTCTCGCACCTGCGAAAGCACAGGATCGTCGAGTTGGAAGATGCTCATCTGCATGCCCTCGCGACTATCAGCCAGTCGCTCAGTGTTAGGTTTGCCTGCCGATCCCACCGATGCGTTGTCGGCCTCAAGCTGCTTCAGGATGACCTGCGAGCGCTTCACAATGCTGCGCGGCATACCCGCTATCTCAGCCACATGGATACCAAACGAGTGCTCTGACCCACCACGCACCAACTTACGGAGGAAGATAACCTTACCGTCGACCTCCTTCACCGACACGTTGTAGTTCTTGATGCGCGGGAAGTTCTTCTCCATCTCGTTGAGCTCGTGGTAGTGGGTGGCGAAAAGCGTGCGTGCGCGGGCCTTCGGATGCTCATGCAGATACTCCACAATGGCCCACGCTATGGATATGCCATCATAGGTAGAGGTGCCTCGTCCGAGCTCATCGAAGAGAACCAACGAGCGCGGCGACACGTTGTTAAGGATGTCGGCGGCCTCAGTCATCTCCACCATGAAGGTCGATTCGCCCAGCGAAAGGTTGTCGCTGGCTCCCACGCGGGTGAATATCTTGTCCACCAACCCTATTTTAGCGCGCTCTGCGGGCACGAAGCACCCAATCTGGGCCAGCAGCACAATGAGGGCCGTTTGGCGCAGCAGGGCCGATTTACCGGCCATATTGGGACCCGTGATCATCATCACTTGCTGCTTCTCGGTGTCGAGGTAAACATCGTTGGGCACATAGCGCTCGCCCAAGGGCATCTGCGTCTCGATAACCGGATGGCGTCCCTGCAGTATGTCGATCACGTCGCCCTCGTCCACTTCCGGGCGCACATAGAGGTTATCCTCCGACACCTTGGCGAAGCCCAGGAGGCAATCGATGTGCGCCAAGAGGTTGGCATTGATCTGTATCTGTGGGATAAACTCCTGCATGGCGACAATCAGTTCTGAGTAGAGACGGACCTCAAGGTCGAGTATCTTCTCGTCGGCACCCAGTATCTTCTCCTCATATTCCTTGAGCTCAGGCGTGATGTAACGCTCGGCCTGTGCCAGCGTTTGCTTACGAATCCACGTCTCAGGCACCTTATCCTTAAACGTGTTGCGCACCTCCAGGTAATAGCCAAACACATTGTTGAAGCCCACCTTGAGCGAGGTGATGCCTGTCTTCTCGGCCTCATCCTGCTGAATATGCAACAGGTAGTCCTTGCCGTTGCGCGAGATGGAGCGCAGGTCATCGAGCTCCTGACTGTAGCCATGGGCAATAACGTTGCCCTTGTTGACCAGCAACGGTGGGTCGGGCTGTATCTCCTTCTCGATGCGGTCGCGCAGGCTCTCACAGAGGTTGAGCTGCTCACCCAATCGGCGCAGACTGGCATTTTCGGCGTAGAGACAGGCCGTCTTGATGGGTTGGACGGCCATAAGGGCATGCTTCAGTTGCACCACCTCACGCGGCGACACCCTTCCCACGGCCACCTTCGATATGATGCGCTCGAGGTCGCCCACGCGATGGAGCTGCTCGTCGACCAGATGGCGGAAGTCAGGTTGCTTGAAGAAATAGTCCACCACATCCTGCCGGTCGGCTATCTGCCGCACATCCTTCAGCGGAAACACCATCCATCGGCGCAGCAATCGGCCTCCCATGGGGGTCACGGTGCGGTCAATGACACCCAGGAGCGACGTTCCGTCGTCCTGCATGGGCTGCAGCAGCTCCAGCGAGCGGATGGTGAACTTGTCGAGGCGCACGTATTTTTCCTCCTCCAAACGCTTCAACGAGGTGATGTGGTTGATATGGGTGTGCTGCGTAATTTCGAGGTATTGCATGATGGCGCCTGCGGCAATGACGCCATCCTTCAGGTAATCCACACCAAAGCCCTTGAGGTTCTTGGTGCCGAAATGCTTGAGCAGTTTCTGCCGAGCCGACTGGTCGGTGAACACCCAGTCGTCGAGTTCGAACACGCAATAGCGCGTACCGAAATAGCGCTCAAAATCGGCCTTGCGGTCGCGGTCGTAGAGCACCTCCTTGGGTGAGAAGTTGCCAAGGAGCTTCTCCACATAATCGTAGGAGCCCTGCCCCGTGAGAAACTCGCCCGTGGATATGTCGAGGAAGCTCACTCCGCACGATGTCTTGCCAAAATGGACGGCTGCAAGGAAGTTGTTCTCCTTGTAATTGAGCACATTGTCGCTCATGGCCACACCCGGTGTGACCAGTTCGGTGATGCCGCGCTTCACCATTTTATCCATCTCGGTCAGTCCTTTCTTTCCCTTGATGGCCTCGCGTTTCTTCTTGGGATCCTCCAGTTGGTCGCAGATGGCCACTCGCTTGCCCGCCCTGATGAGCTTGGGCAGATAGGTATCGAGGGCGTGATGGGGGAATCCGGCCATCTCGGAGCCTACCGAAGCGCCATTGTTTCGCTTGGTCAGCGTGATGCCGAGTATGCGCGATGCCTCAATGGCGTCGTCGCAATAGGTCTCGTAGAAGTCGCCGCAGCGAAACAGCATGAGGGCGTCGGGATGCTTGGCCTTCAGCGAGAAAAACTGTCGCATCATGGGGGTTAAGCCCTTATCTTTGGTTGTTGACATAGTTGTTGTTATTCGAGGGTTATGGCATTCTGGTGCCATGGGGGTGTTATTGTTTGTTGAACGAATAGATGGCTCGTGGCCGATGGGCATGACTTGGGGAAACGACCGGTTAGTCTTTCTTCACCAATGCGCCGAGACCGGTGAGCAAGGCGCGCGCCAAGGGGTTGTTGTCGATGTTGTCGGCCTGGAGCTCAGCGGGACTTTCGTCCACAAAGTCGAGCTTGCGCGGGTCGCGTTCCACCACCTTATAGCACGATCGTCCATGGATTCGGCTGCGCACGAAGCCTGCCTCCTGAAGGGCGAACCCCACGTCTTGGTTGACGTGCTCACCCGGTGTCCAGTAGGGATACTCCTTCATCAGGCGGTCGATGATGGCATCGATGTAGGTGGCTTTCACCTTCTTGCCGCGCGGTGGCTGCGCAAAGAGCGTTCGAATCATCTTCACAAGGTTGTCGGCCTCCTCGAACGGCGCGTTCTGCACGGCCATACGCTCACGCTCAGCGTCGCTGAGGGTGAAATCGGCATCATCGTCGAGCTCTTCCCTGAGCTGCGCATAGAGCTGCTCATAGTCGAGGGGGGTTGCGAGATCGATCATGTGTTCGGCCTCTACACACACCAGGCGCGCCGCTCCGGCAGCGTCGGTCATGGGATGGAGGTTGCCCGTTGTGGCGATGAAAGCCGCCATGGGCCTACGCGGAAGGCGCGTCACGCCATAGGCGGAACGGAAGACGGGCGTGGAGCGCGACAACAGGTAGCGCACGGCAGGCGCCTGATCAGTGTGCTCTTGGTAAAACTCGTCGATGCAAAGCAACAGGTTGGTGACCACCAACTCATGCACCTCGGCATTGGAGCGCAACTTGATCTGGTCGGTATAGTAACGGCGGAGCGACGGGGGAAGCAGGATGTTGCAAAACGAGGTCTTGCCATAGCCATACTGTCCCACGATGACCGGCACGATGGTGTCGCGCTGCGTCACCTCGCGTCCCGTCCATCGCGCCACCATCTGCAGCATCCACTTATGGAAGAGCGCCACCCAGTCGGGGTTGGATGTGATGATGCGGTTGGCCAGGTCGGTCACGCGGTCGGTGCCGTCCCATGCGTCAAGACTGTCGAGCCACTCCTCCGCGGGATTCCAGTCGGTGATGAGCGTGGAATGGACGAAACGCTCAAGCGTCTCGTCGGTCAGCGCTATCCCTTCATTTGCCGCCTCCAAGATCAGCGTGTTGCGCGCCTCGCGGGTAAGCAGTTGGTAGTCGTCGCCACCTTGGGGAGCGAACATTGTCTCTCCGGAAAGCACGTTGCGGCGCAACGAACAGTGCCTTTTCAAATAATTAAGAGCCTCCATGCGTATGTTGGGTTTTGCTGCAAAGTTAGTAAAATGGCATGAAAAGAGAAAACCTTTAGGGTGCAATTTTTTATTTGTTGCACCCTAAAGGTTTCATTTATCGGCAAAGACGGCCACATGGCTCGTCCTACAGCCCTTAGCGCCTCTTTAAGAAAGGCGTTACTCTTCTGTAAACAGCACCTGGACAAGGGTTTGTCCTACGGCCTTGAGCGTGGCGGGATCGATGTGCTCCATGTTGTCGTCCAAGGTGTGCCAGGTGGGTCCAAACGAGCTCTGCTCGCAGTCGGGATAATAAGGTATGATGTCGATGCAGGGTATGTTAGCCACCTGATTGACCGGGATATGGTCGTCGGTGATCATGCCACCACTACTCTTGGGGAAGTAAGAGCCGTAGCCTGCCTGTCGGGCGGCGCGCCAAACCTTCGCAACGATGTCGGAGGCAAACTGCAAAGACATGCCCTCTTGGTAGAACTTAGCGCCCTGGCCACCCACCATATCGAGCAAGATGCCATAGCGTGGCGCATAGTCGCCCGGCTTGTTCTTGGCCCAATGCTGTGCGCCAAGAGCCCATGAGTCGCCGTCGTCGGCCTGGTCGCTCCACTGCGGTATGCCCCAATCCTCGGCGTCGAAGCACACAAAGTCGATGCCCAACGACCGGGTCGCCATCAGCGTCTGTGCAGCATCAGCGTCCGACGTTACCGCTGCGTCAGGGAGCTGGTTCAGCAAACGGGCCAGCTCCAGCATCACAGCCACACCACTTGCGGCATCGTTGGCGGCAAGTATAGGCTTGTGCCAGTTGGTGCTGTCGGGGTCGTTGTCGGCCCAGGGACGCGTGTCCCAATGGGCACAAAGCATGATACGCGTAGTGGCCTTGGGATTCCAGTGGGCAATGATGTTGGTGCTCTTGAGCGTTGTGCCGTCGTATCCCTTCAGGTCGGCTTTCTGCGTGTTCACCTCGCAGCCATATTCCTTAAACTTGGCAATGATCCATTCGGCACACTTGTCGTGCCCCACGGAGTTCATGTCGCGCGGTCCGAAGTCGCATTGGGCCTTGGTGAAGGCGTAGGCCGAGTCGGCATTGAACGTCGGCCCGACAGGTTTCAGGCGCTCCATGGCGTCGGCCTCGTCGGCCTCAGCCGCCTTCGTGGCAGACAAAGGACCTGCCAGGAAGAGCCACGCCACAACGGCACAGACAATAGCTATCACGATAATCAGAATTGTTTTCTTCTTCATTGTTACATGTTTTTAGCGGCTTGTACCTGCGCCATGACGCGCAACCAGTTGCCGCCCCAGATCTTTGCGATGTCGCGCTCGCTGTAACGGCGCTTCAAGAGATGACGGGTGAAGTTAATTAGCTCCGACGCATCGGCGCATCCTCGTACCGTTCCGTCGCCGTCGAAGTCGGTTCCGATGCCCACATGGTCGATGCCCATCACCTGGATAGCGTGCTCCAGGTGGTCGATGGCGTCGAGGATGGTGGCCTCAGGCGTGTCGGCACGCAGGAAACCATGGTAGAGGGTGATGTGGGCCACACCACCTTTCTGCGCCAAGGCGCGCATCTGGTCGTCGGTGAGATTGCGCGGCACGTCGCACAGCGCGCGCGAGTTGCTATGCGAACAAACGATGGGCGTACTGCTGATGTCCAACGCATCGTAGAACGATTTCTCGGCTGCGTGACTGAGATCCACCATGATTCCCTCCTCGTTCATGCGGCGAATGACCTTCTCTCCAAACGACGACACACCGTTATGGGTGTTGCATCCGCGCGCGCTGTCGCAGATATCGTTGTCGCCATTGTGGCAAAGGGTGATGTAAACCACACCACGCTGAGCGAAGTGGCGCACATAAGCCAAGTCGTGGTTGAGCGCCAACCCGTTCTCGATACCAAACATAATGGAGTGTCGCCCCATACGTTTGTCCTCGTAAAGGTCGGCCGGCGTGCGTGCGATACTGATGTAATCGCTGTAATGGGCTACAATGTGCTCGAGCTTATCGAAGATCATATCGGCATACTGGGCGGGCGATAGTTGGGTTCCCAACGAAGCCAGCTCAGGGTTATGGCGTATGATTCCGGCGATGTCGACCTTCTGGGAGAACTGCTCTCCCATCTTGGGCTGAGGCAGATAGGCGGCCATAATGACAGCATCCTGCCGTCCGTCGGTCATCTTGTGGAGGTCGTAGAGAATGCGATCGTCGCGCTGCCCAAACTGCACACCTTGCGGAAAGAACATCGGCGTGTCGCAATGGGTGTCGAGGGTCAGCGTGCGCTCATGCACCTTCTTGGCCTTCCAGAAGAGGTTGGCCTGCTCAACGAGCCAGCGGAAGAGGGGCAATCCGTCGTCGCCCAACCACTCGGGATGCCACTGCACGCCCAAGATGGGCTTCATCTCGGTGCTCTCCAACGCCTCAATGACGCCGTCGGGCGCCCAGGCTGTGGCCTTGAAACGAGGACCGCCATGGCTCACCGCTTGGTGGTGGAAACTGTTGACACAGAGCGTGTTGGCCTCTTTACCATCGGCTGCGTAGATCGACGCCAACATCGATTGTTGCGACAGGCTGACCGAATGGGTAGCCAACGAGCGGTCGGCGTCCTGCGAATGTTTGATGGTTCGCACCACACCGCGCTGCGCCCATGCCGCACCGGCCTCGCCCACCGTGCCTTCTGTGGCCTCGGAAGGTACCGCCTCATGCTCCAACTCACTGATATCCTGGGCCACACCGCCTCCTAAGGCCAGCGCAAGCGTTTGCAAACCGCGGCAGATGCCCAACATAGGGATCTGGCGATTGAAGGCCAACCGCGTGATGAGCAACTCGGGCAGGTCGCGCGTGGCGTTGATACTGTGAAGAAGAGGCGACGGCTCCTGACCAAACCAAAGCGGGTTATGGTCGCCGCCACCAGTAAGCAAGAGGGCGTCGATGTGGTCGAGGGTGTTGACGATCACATCCTTATCGTCCACCGGCGGAATAATAACAGGAATGCCACCGGCTCGCACCACCTGTGAATAATAACGGTCGCGCAAGGTTGCGTCACCGTCAACGTAATTGGCCGTGATGCCAATGACGGGGCGGTGACCCGACTCAGGATAGGTCGCATACACCTCACGGAGATTCGACTCTATATGAAATGTCTCCATGATGAATGCCTTTCGACAATTAGTCGTCTAACGGAACGGGAATCTCGCGCTTAATGCTTTGCTCCAGTGAGATGAGCGTCTCGGTCGACACCACGCCCGGAATGGTCTGCAATTGGTTGTTAAGCAAGTCCATGAGCTGCTCGTTATCGCGGGCGTAGAGCTTCACCAGCATGGTGTATGAGCCCGTTGTGAAATGGCACTCCACCACCTCAGGTATCTTGTCCAATCGCTTCACGACATCCTTATACATAGAACCGCGCTCAAGGTTGAGCCCCACATAGGTGCAGGTGCTGTAGCCAAGGCTCCTAGCATTGACGTCGAAGCCACTGCCCGTGATGACACCGCCTTCCACGAGATGTTGCACGCGCTGATGGATGGCCGCGCGAGAGACGCCACACTCTGCTGCCACATCCTTAAAAGGAATGCGGGCATTCTTAGAGAGTATCGAAAGGATTTTCTTGTCTAAGTTGTCAATCTTATCCATTATCGTTAGCTTTCATAATATTAATATCACTGAGCAAAAGTAACGAAATTAAACGATACCAACAACAAAAATGCACGATTATTTTGCAATAACCGTGCATTTTGTCATAAAACGAGCGTTAGAAGGTGTTATTTCTTGCGCTTTACTGTCTTTTTGGTTGTGCCAGCAGCCTTTTGGGTTGCAGGGGTCTTGGCGGCGTTGGCGGCGGGAGCGGCCTTCTCCTCAGCCTCGATTCCCACCAGTTCGACGGTGAAGATCAGTGTTGAGTAGGGCTTGATCTGTCCGGCCTGACGCTCTCCGTAAGCCAGCTCCTGGGGGATATAGATCTCCCACTTGCTACCTACGTTCATGCTTGTCAGGGCCTCTGTCCATCCCTTGATGACCTGGTCGCAACGGAACTTATCCGACTTGGCGCCATTGTGGCGCTCGGTAGCGTCAAAGACCGTGCCGTCGATGGTCTTGCCTTCATACACCACCTCAACGGTCTGCGTCTTCTCAGGCTTGGCACCCGTGCCGGTCTTGATGACCTTGTACTGCAGGCCTGAGGGCATAACCACGACACCCGGCTTGGTGGCATTGTTCTTCAGCCACACGGCGTTGAGCTCCTTGTAGGCAGCGTTCTTCTCGTCCTGAATGGCCTTGACACGCTTCTGCACGAAGCTGCCCACCGTTTTGATATTAAAATAGGTGGTGTCGGCCATCACGCCAGCCAAGAATCCCTCGTGGAAGAGGCCGGGAGTGATAGAATCGTTGCTGCCCTCGAGTGTGCGCGACACGCCCGGCAGGATCTGCTTGTTGGCCTGCTCGGCGATGGTTGCGCCGGCGCTATAAGCTACGAAAGCTGGGTCGCCAGCCTTGGCGATGGCCTCACGATAGCCACGAACAAACTCGGCGATGTAAGCCGTGTCGACGTGCAACTGGTGCTGCAAATAGCTCAGCAAGCCCTGTGTGGCGGCATAACCCGAAGCGTAGCTCATCGTATCGGATGACGTGATCAGCGACACGGGCTTAGTGCTCACCGCAACGGTGTCGGCCTGTACCTTTTTCTTCTTGTCTTTCTTGCCAGCCACTGCCGTGCTGAAGGTAGCTCCAGCGAGGAAGAGCATGGCGAACAATAACAGTTTCTTCATGTTGCTTCAGTCCTTTCTATTACTTGCCCACCTTGACAAGCTCAATCTTAAAGATCAGCGTAGAGAAAGGCTTGATCTGGCCAGCCTGGCGCTCCTTGTAACCCAGGTTCTGGGGAATGTAAACCTCCCACACTGAACCCTGGGGCATGTGGGTCAGAGCCTCGGTCCAACCGGGGATGAACTGCTTGGGCTGGATGGTCACAGGGCCACTGCCGTTCTCGTAAGAGTTCTCGAAGACCTTGCCGTCGATGGTGCGGCCCACGTAGTTGACAGTAACGGTTGTGGTGTCGGTGGGGATAGGACCATTGCCTTCCTTGATGACCTTATACTGCAAGCCTGAGGGCAGTGTGACCACTCCGGGCTTCTTCTTGTTGGCTGCCAGGAACTTCTCGCCAGCTGCCTTGTTAGGACCAAACTCCTTCATCATTGTGGCGGTCTTGATGGCGTCCATCTTGGTCTGGGCCACTTCCTGGGCCGTCTCGGGAGTCATCAGTCCGGGTTTGCCATACACACCGGTGATGAAAGCTGCGAGCAGGTTCTTCAGTGAGATGGTCTTGGTAGAATCGGAACCGAAGGCCTCATGGTTCACACTCTTCACAAGCTGAGAAGAGAGACCCTGACCGATCTGAAGACCCATGATGTAAGCGGCCTTCTTCTTGTCGTCGCCGGCGTTGGCGCCCTCAATGATACCCTTCACCACCTCGTCGATGTAAGCGGTGTCGATACCGGCCTGGCCCGACTGAATGACCTGGCGGATATACTGTGACTGGAGTGTACCGATGGCGTAGCTCATTGAGTCGACATCGGTTTTCAGGTCTGCCTTAGGGGTTGAGTTGCCACATGACGAGAGAGCGGCTGCGGCGATAGCCACGATGGCTAATGATTTTAAGTTTTTCATTGTTTGATATTTGTTTTTTCTTAAATCTCTATGATTTGTGTTGGGGTAACTACTGCTGGCGGCTATTACTTCACCTTCACGAGCTCCACATCAAAGATGAGGGTGGCGAAGGGAGGAATGCTCTGGCCGGCACCACGCTCACCGTAGGCGAGGTGGTAAGGAATGAAGAAGCGATACTTGGCGCCTTCCTGCATGAGCTGCAAGCCCTCGGTCCATCCGGCAATCACCTGGTTGAGGCCGAATGTGGCGGTCTGGCCACGCTGGTAGCTGCTGTCGAACACCTGTCCGTTGATGAGCGTACCCTCGTAGTGGCACTCCACCTGGTCGGTAGCGGCGGGCTTGCGGCCATCGCCCTCGCGCAACACCTGATACTGCAATCCTGAAGGCAGGCTCACCACGCCCTCCTTCTTGGCGTTCTCGGCCAGGAAGGCTTCTCCCTCAGCCTTGGCGGCACCAGCCTGCTCCTCAGCCTTGCGCTGGAAGAAATCCTGCACGGCCTGCTGGGCCTCACTGTCGGTAAGGCTGGTCTTCGACGCAAAAACATCCTTGATGGCCTGTGCAAAATCATCAACGTTCACTTCGGCGGCGTTCATCTGTTGCAGCTGACGGCCAATGCTCATACCAAGAGCATAACTTACTTTATCCATTCTTCTGATAATAATTTTTAATTTTATGCGCAAAGGTACTATTTTTAATTGTTTGCCGAACCATTCTATTCGAAAAATTACTATTTTTGTGCAATAATAACTTTTAATAACCCGTATAACAATGAAGAAGAAAGTGGTTTTCCTCACCGGCGCCGGCATGTCGGTGGAAAGCGGATTCAAAACCTTCCGAGGCAACGACGGCCTGTGGGAGAATTATCCGGTGGAGCAAGTGGCGTCGCACGAGGGGTGGGAGGCCGACCCCACGCTGGTCAACAACTTCTACAATATGATGCGGCGAAAGCTGTGGAACGCCCAGCCCAACGAGGGGCACCGACTGGTGGCCGAGCTCGAAAACACGTTTGACGTGAGCGTGCTCACACAGAACGTCGACGACCTGCACGAGCGGGCGGGCAGCTCACACGTCATCCACCTGCATGGCGAGCTCACCAAGGTTTGCTCGAGCCGCGACCCCTACGACGAGCGTTACATCCAACAACTCACGCCCGAGACCAACGACGTGAAGCCGGGCGCGCTGGCTGGCGACGGATCGCTGCTGCGCCCCTTCATCGTGTTCTTCGGTGAGAGCGTGCCCATGCTCGACGCCGCAGCACGCAAAGCGGCCGAGGCCGACGTGTTCGTCATCATCGGCTCATCGCTCAATGTGTACCCCCTGTCTCTTATACACATCTC
>ENA-OZLD01000340-OZLD01000340.1-human-gut-metagenome-genome-assembly--contig:-NODE-340-length-12262-cov-3.954370_pt1 | contig 12262 bp, 11 predicted proteins | sample MGYA00244834_ERZ653780 | MGnify/ENA primary metagenome ERZ653780 (study PRJEB26926, sample SAMN06164474) | human gut metagenome | biome: ENVO:00009003; feature: ENVO:2100002; material: ENVO:00002003...
AAGGGAATATGGACATTTTTCCACCGCTGCCAGTTCTTTCATATTGTGTTCCTGTTCAAACAGTTCTCTCTTTTTTCTTGCCTCCGCGTATGCTTTCTGTGCGATCCGGTACTCGGTTGCCTTCATCTGTAACTGGCTGATTCCTGCTGCAAGATCTTCTCCGAAATCCATTCCCGCTTCTTTTCCAAATGCAAGCAAAGAGTTCTGTTTCCGCTCAAATTCCTGTCTTGCCGCATCGCTTTTTCCGGCACGGCTGCGCAGACGCTCATATTCCTGCAGCTGGCTGCGGAGTTCATACAGGCAGGTTCTGGCATCCTTTTCTCCCGGAACCATCTGATACTGCTCCAGAAAATGCTTGGTCTCCTGTTCGATGCGCGAAGCTTCTTTCGAAGCCTCTTCCATGGTTTTTTGAATTTCTTCCACCGGTCCGCGGAGCTTACGTTCCTCTTCCAGATGCTGTACCCGGAGTGCACGTACCTTTTCTTCTTCCTTTGATACCTGCACCTTGCGCACCACAAGAAGCACAATACCTGCCACTGCCGCAACCACCGATACCGCCAGAAGCGGAAGGAACATCTTCTGCACCTGCGGCAACAGAAACGACAACACACCACCGGCAGCACCGATCACCAGCAGGATAATGCCGCAGATCATCATCGGAAGACGATTTTTTACCGTATAATCCGGTTCTTCCCGCTTCATTGCCATCGCTTCAAAATAGGACATTTTCGTTTCCAGCTGCGTTTTTTCCTCTTTCAGTTTTGCAAAACGCTCCTGTTCTTTTTCCATTTCCGTTATTTTTTCTTCAGAAGGAATCTGGTTTTCAAACTTATCACCAAGTTCCTGCAGGCGGTTTTCTTCTTCCTCGGTCAGCCCCAGATTAAACAAAGTGGTTTTTAACACCCCAAGCATCTGTACATCCTGGTTCTGCTTTGCAAACTCCTCATCCTGCGGCACCTGTCCCGGAAATACATCCGCAAAAGCATCCAGTGCCTCTTTCTTTTCCTGTTCCTCCTGTTTGGTGGCCGCATAGGCCTGCTTGATTCCTTCCCTGCGGCTCTCTTCACTCGCCACCTGCAATGCTTTTGCATACTGATCCCGAATCCCGGCCAGTTCTTTTCTCTGCTCCTGTTTTTCGGTAAGTTTTTCGGTAATCTTTTTGTAAGACGCCTCTGCCGCATCATAGCCACGCAGTTCTTCCGTTAAAAGCGTGATCATGTTCGTCCGCTTTTTCATGGAACCTGTTGCACGGTCCGGCGAAAGTTTATTCATCCGGTCATGAATCTTTTTCTGAGCGGTCTCAAAATTATTGATATCGTTTGTATTCTCTACAAGATTTCCCAGCTTGGCATTGATCGCATCAGTCGAGCAGCATTCGCAGTCATTTTGTGCAATAAATGCGCTCCTTTTAAACGACGCACTGTCCAGTCCGAAAATTTCACTTCCGATCTCGGAAGAAAAATCATGACATTCCAGATTGGTGGAAAGATCGTATAAATGAAAAACATCTGTTTTTTCTGTTTTTCCAAATGTACGGCTGATCCGGTACTCTTTTCCCTGATAGGAAAAATCCAGTTCGCCTCCATACGTTCCCCCCTGCCACGGGCGGAATACCACACGTTCTTTATCAAACAGTCCGGATTCTCTCTTAGAGTCAAACCCGTAAAACATCACCCGCAAAAAAGCGGCCAGTGTACTTTTTCCCCATGCATTCGGTTCGTGAAACAGATTGACCCCGTCCTGAAATTCCAGATGCAGATCCGATAGTTTTCCAAAATTGTCGATATGACAGGAACGTAATTTCATCCTATATCTCCTCCCCGGACAATGCCAAAATTCCACAGCGGATCACTTCTGCCTTCTGCTCCTGTGACAGTTCAGATCCAAGTACCATACGGATAAACTCCCCCTTTAACGAGGCATCTTTTTCATAATCACTGTAGTCGACCCGAAGGGTTGTCCGGTCTTTCACCTTTTCAAAATAAAAATAATCCGAGAACAGATTCTGCAGATACTCGCAATTGATCTCCGCATCCACTTCCACCTCACCGGTCAGTACAAATTTGACAAGGCTTCCCGACGGATACTGCGCCTGTTTTACAGCTTCTTCCATCCGCTCTGCCGCTTCTCTTGTCGTCATGACATTGCTCACATCCACTTCAAGCGTGTACAGCGTGCGGGCTGCCATCTGAACAAACTGCATCTGGGCACGGCAGGTCTGCTCGTCCACATCCAGTAAAACAAATCCTTTCGGTCCACACTCGTCAAATCCGCGTCCTTCCAGACATCCACAGTAACACCAGGTACCGCGGTTATCCAGCTTGTCCTGCATGAAGGTATGTACATGTCCCAGCGCCAGATAATCAATATTCTTATTTTTCAGCTGGTTCAGGCTGATATTCTCTGCCTGTGAGCGACATGCATAATCTCCCGCCTGTCCGTGCATCATGACAATATTGAAATCTTCATGCCCCAGCACAAGGGAATTGTAAACGGTCGCCCGGTTGTTCTCCGAGAGCTCGATTCCGCTGATCACAATATTTCCATACCGGTATGCAGTCCATGTATCGGAAAACAAAAGCAGATTGTCCGGTACTTCCTCCAGCTTGGAAAGGAAATTGTCACTGTCATGGTTTCCTCTCAGATATAAGAAATCAATCTGTGGATGTGTACAGATCATGTCCCTTACGGTGTTGCGCGCCAATGCTGATACATTTCGTGTATCAAACAGATCTCCCGATATCATGATCAGACGCACCCCTGTCTTTTCTGCATATTCGACCATCCGTGTAAACGTACGGATGATTTCTCTTTTGCGCTCTCTTGCCTGCTCTTTTGTCAGGTTTGCTGTCATCTGGGAATCCAGATGCAGATCCGCACAATGAATGATTTTCATACATCCTCCTTATGAATTACGAACAAAACAATACTGTTTCTATCATATCATACAATAGGGAAAAGAAAAAGACCTGATGCCCTCCGGCATCAGATCTTTTATTTCGGTTTTTCTACATTTTATGCGTTTGCTTCCTGTTCCGGAAGTGCCGCAACTCCACGCATTTCAATGAGCGGTCCGCCCTTTTTCTCCACATAATCCTCTGTGATCGTCACTTTTCCGATATTGTCATCCTTTGGAATCTCATACATGATATCCAGCATGAACTCTTCAATAATGGCTCGCAGTGCACGGGCACCGACTTTCTTTTCTTTCGCCTGCTTTGCAATTGCATGCAAAGCGTCCTCCGTAAACTCCAGATCCACTTCATCCATCGCCAGAAGCTTTTTGTACTGACGTACAATCGCATTCTTCGGCTCTGTCAGAATACGCACAAGCATATCTTCCGTCAGTGCTTCCAGTGAAAACAGAATCGGCAGACGTCCCAGAAACTCCGGAATCATTCCGAATTTACGGACATCCTCCACTGTCACTTTACAGAGAAGATTTTCTTCCTTGTCGTATTTATCTTTCAGATCTGCCTTAAAGCCGATGGACGCCTCCTTGTTTAAGCGCTCCTTGATAACCTCTTCCAGTTCCGGAAAGGCACCGCCACAGATAAACAGAATATTCTTCGTATCTACCGTGGTCATCGGAACCATCGCATTTTTGCTGCTTGCTCCAACCGGAACTTCAATCTCTGCGCCTTCGAGAAGCTTTAACATTCCCTGCTGCACCGACTCTCCGCTTACATCCCGCTGATTGGCATTGCGCTTCTTTGCAATCTTGTCGATCTCATCAATGAAAATAATACCGTGCTCTGCACGCTCCACATCATTGTCAGCTGCAGCCAGAAGTTTGCTGACTACGCTTTCGATATCATCACCGATATATCCGGCTTCGGTCAGAGAGGTCGCATCTGTGATTGCCAGCGGCACATCCAAAAGCCGTGCCAGTGTCTTTACCAGATACGTCTTTCCCGATCCGGTCGGTCCGATCATGAGCATATTGGACTTTTCGATTTCCACGCCGTCATTGGTGTCTTCCATCACACGTTTATAGTGATTGTAAACGGCAACGGACATCACTTTTTTGGCATGTTCCTGTCCAACAACATACTCATCCAGACGCGCCTTGATTTTGTGCGGTGCCGGAATGGAATGAATATCCAGTTCCGGTTTCGGCTGCTCATCCTTTGGTTTCTTTTTCTTTAACTTCTGTTTGTTCGGAACCGCATTCTGTAGATCCGCCAGATTGATCATACTGATATTCGGCATTTTTCCCATGTTCATATTCATGAAATCGCCCATGTTAAAGGTGCCGTTGTTCATGGTATCAAATGTTTTCTGCATACAGTCCTGACAAATGCAGATATCATTCTGGATATGTATCATCTTTCCCGCAACACTCTCCGGTCTGCGGCAGATGTAACAGACATCTTCATATTCACTTGTATTGTTTGTATCGGATGTCGTGGTATTTTCTTTATTATTCTGGTCTTCCGCCATCGTATAAACTCCTTTTTTACATATAACATTGCCGCCGCAGTAAGCGACGGCAAAATTATTATACGATATTCAGCCTGTAAAGACAAGTTTTCCCCTGTTTTTTCATTTTTCTTTAAGATTTAAAGCAGTTCCTTTAAGATTTTATTTACGATTCCCGGATTTGCCTTGCCTTTGGTTGCTTTCATCGTCTGTCCGACCAAAAATCCGATTGCTTTCTCTTTTCCGTTGTGGTAATCCTCCACCGACTGCGGATTGTCTTTGACAATCTGCTCTATCGTTGCGCGAAGTGCATCCTCATCGTTATCACTCTTTAAGCCATGCTCTTCCACATAACGCTCCGGATCAATGTCCTCATCAAAGACTTTTTCCAATACTTCCTTGGCAACGGAATTATTAATCGTTCCGGCCTCTGTCAATTCGATAATTTTTGCCAGATGCTCCGGTGAAAAACGGAGATCTTCGGCATCCATTTCCCGGTCCTTTAACAGACGCATCGTTTCTCCCATGAGCCAGTTGGATACTTTCTTTGGTTTATTGCAAATCGCAGAAGTCGCCTCAAAGAGATCTGCCAGCTTTTTCTCCGATGTAAGAATCTGTGCATCATACTCCGGCAGACCAAACTCTGCAATATAACGGGCCAGTTTTTCATCATGAAGTTCCGGCTGATTGTCCCGGATCTGCTGCAGCCATTCGTCACTGACAACGATCGGTACCAGATCCGGCTCCGGGAAATAACGATAATCCTGTGCATCCTCTTTGGAACGCATCGCATAGGAATATCCCTGATCATCGTTCCAGCGGCGGGTCTCCTGTACAACCTTTTCCCCGGATTCAATCAGATCAATCTGGCGGGCTGTCTCGGCTTCAATGGCATGTGCGATTGCCTTAAACGAACCGATATTTTTCATCTCGGTACGGGTACCAAACTCTTTGGCGCCCTTTTCACGAACTGATAAATTGACATCCGCACGCATGGAACCCTCCTGCATCTTGCAGTCACTGGCACCCAGGTACTGAATCGTCATACGCAGTTTCTCCAGATATGCAATGACTTCCTCTGCGGAGCGCATATCCGGCTCGGACACAATCTCGATCAGCGGTACCCCGGAACGGTTGTAATCCACCAGAGATACCCCTTCCCAGTCATCGTGTACTAACTTTCCGGCATCCTCTTCCATATGGATTTCATGGATACCGATGGTCTTTTTCCCACCGGATTCCGTCTCGATCTCTACCCCTCCGTCATGGCAGATTGGCAGATAAAGCTGGGAAATCTGATAATTCTGCGGGTTATCCGGATAGAAATAATTTTTCCGGTCAAATTTGCTGTACTGATTGATCTGACAGTTTGTTGCCAGACCAACTGCCATGGCATACTCTACCACCTTTTTGTTTAAGACTGGAAGCGATCCCGGCATACCGGTACATACCGGACAGGTGTGGGTATTTGGTGCACTTCCGAATGCAGTGGAGCAGGCACAGAAGATTTTTGTCTTGGTTGCTAATTCTACATGGACTTCCAGTCCAATGACGGTTTCATATTCTTTTGACATCTCTTCTCTCCTTTCTACGCTTCTGCTGCCGGACTGTGCTGATACGTTCTTGTCTGTTCAAAACTGTAAGCCGCACGGATGATGTTTTTCTCCTTGAAACAATCCCCGATCAGCTGCAGACCGATCGGAAGTCCTTTGCTGTCCACACCGCACGGCACGGAAATTCCCGGCAGACCTGCCAGATTGACCGAAACGGTATATACATCTCCAAGATACATCTTCAGCGGATCACTCAAAGATTCTCCCAGTTTCGGAGCGGTGGTCGGTGCCGCCGGTCCGAGAATCACATCATACTTTGCAAATGCCTTGTCAAATGCCTGCTTGATCAGGGCTTTGGTGCGCAGTGCTTTCAGATAATAAGCATCATAATATCCGGAACTTAACACGAAAGATCCAAGCATAATACGGCGCTTTACTTCCGGTCCGAATCCTTCGGAGCGGGACTTCTTGTACATATTGTGCAGTCCCTCGTACTCTTTTGTGCGGTATCCGTATTTTACTCCATCAAAACGTGCCAGATTGGAGCTTGCCTCTGCTGCCGCAATGACATAATAAGCCGGAATCGCATACTCTACGAGACTCAAATCAAATTCCTCTACGATTGCGCCTTTTTCTTCTAACGTCTTTGCCGCTGCAAGAATGGCTTCCTTTACTTCCGGGTCCAGTCCCTCGCCCAGATAGTCACGCGGAATACCAATCTTCATTCCCTTTACATCATCCACAAGTGCCGATGTAAAATCGGTTTCTTTTCGTTTTACCGATGTGGAATCCTTCTTATCATAAGAAGTAATTGTCTCCAGAATTGTGGCACAGTCGGTCACATCCTTTGCAATCGGTCCGATCTGATCCAGAGAGGAACCGTATGCGATCAGTCCGTAACGGGAAACGGTACCATAAGTTGGTTTGATTCCGGTCACACCACAAAATGAACTTGGCTGACGGATAGATCCTCCGGTATCCGATCCGAGTGCATAGTAACATTCCTCTGCTGCCACTGCCGCACAGCTCCCACCGGAAGAACCGCCCGGTACATGTGCGGTATTCCATGGATTCTTTGTCTCCCCATAGGCAGAAGTCTCTGTGGTACTTCCCATGGCAAATTCATCCATGTTCGTCTTTCCGAGAATGACTGCGCCCGCTTTTTCCAGATTGATCACTGCTTCCGCTGTATAAGTTGGAATAAAATTATATAAAATCTTAGAACTGCAGGTCGTTAACATTCCCTTTGTACACATATTATCTTTGATGGCAACCGGAACACCTGCCAGAGGCCCGGTCAGTGTCCCGTCATCAATCATTTTCTGTACTTCTTTTGCGCGGATCATCGCCGACTCTTCATCTACGGTGACAAAGCTGTTGATATCCTTTTCTTTTGCACGAATCGCGTCAAGAGCAGCTCTTGTTGCTTCCTCAACGGTCACTTCATGCGCTTTTATTTTCTTTCCCAGCTCTACCGCTGTGAGCGATAATAAATTCATAGCTGCCCCTCCTTACTCTACCGTCTTTGGAACTACAAATGCGCGGTCGCGGCGCTCCGGTGCGTTCGCAAGTGTGTCCTCTCCACCATCGCCGTTTTCCACAACATCTTCCCGGAACACATTCTGTACCGGAAATACGTGGGACATCGGTTCCACATTGGAGGTATCCAGTTCGTTTAATTTATCAATATAATCCAGCATGCTCTCCATGTCTTTTTTCGCAGCTTCTTTTTCCGCGTCAGACAATTCCAGCTTTGCAAGGATTCCAACATATTCCATTGTCTCGTCTGAGATTACGTTTGCCATATTTTGTTCCCTTCTCCTTAATCTCTAACCTTAATATGCACTTCACGCAGCTGCTGCTCGGTGACTTCGTTTGGTGCACCGCACATCAGATCCTGTGCGTTTCCGTTCATCGGGAATGCGATGACTTCACGGATATTTTCTTCGTTGCGTAAAAGCATGATCATACGGTCAACTCCAGGAGCCATACCTGCGTGTGGCGGTGCTCCGTACTGGAATGCGGTGTATAATGCGCCGAACTTGTTCTTTAACACTTCTTTGTCGTAACCTGCAATCTCAAATGCTTTTTCCATGATCTGCATATCGTGGTTACGCACAGCTCCGGAAGATAATTCCACACCGTTGCAGACGATATCGTACTGGTAAGCCAGGATATCCAGCGGGTCCATGGTATTAAGTGCTTCTAAGCCGCCCTGTGGCATGGAGAATGGATTATGGGTAAATCCGATCTTCTTTGTCTCCGGATCTTTCTCAAACATCGGGAAATCGTTGACATAACAGAAACGGTATGCATTCTTCTCGATCAGATCCAGCTTCTCACCGAGTTCGTTTCTGATCATTCCGGCGTAATATGCAGCGCGTTCTTCCTTATCTGCCATAAAGAAAATTGTATCGCCAACTTCAAGTCCTGCCAGTGTGCGGAATTCTTCCTTACAGTCATCCGGAATAAACTTGTCGATTGGTCCCTTGTAAGAGCCGTCTTCCAATACTTCCAGATATCCTAAACCACCCATGCCAAGTCCGGTTGCAAATTTAAGGAGTTTCTCGTGGAAACCTTTGGACATATCGGCGTGTACGCGGATTGCCCGAACCGTTTTTCCGATGAACGGCTTGAACGTACATTTCTGGAAAAAGTCGGTCACATCGATAATACGAAGCGGGTTACGCAGATCCGGCTTATCGGAACCAAACTCCAGCATTGCCTGCTTATAACTGATAATCGGATATGGAGCCTTGGTCACAACGCTTCCTTCCGGTGCGAACTTTTCAAATACAGACGAAAGAACTTCTTCACCAACTGCAAATACATCTTCCTGTGTGGCAAAACTCATCTCAAAATCCAGCTGATAGAACTCTCCCGGTGAACGGTCGGCTCTGGCATCCTCATCACGGAAACAAGGTGCGATCTGGAAATATTTATCAAATCCGGATACCATCAGAAGCTGCTTGTACTGCTGTGGTGCCTGTGGCAGTGCATAAAATTTTCCCTTGAATTTTCTGGATGGTACGATATAATCTCTTGCACCCTCCGGCGAAGATGCGCACAGGATCGGTGTCTGTAACTCCAGAAATCCCATACTTGTCATTTTCTCACGCAGATAAGAGATCACTTTAGAACGGAAAATGATATTGTCTTTTACTTTCTGGTTTCTCAGATCCAGATACCGATATTTCAGACGTACATCTTCGTGTACCACACTCTTGCTGGTCATTACTTCAAACGGAAGCTGGGAATATACTTCTCCGAGTACCGTCACTTCCTTTGCATCCAGCTCGATGGTTCCGGTCGGGATCTTTGGATTGTAGGTTTCCTCATCTCTCTTTTCGATCAGACCTTCCACGGTAATAGCCTGCTCTTTACGGATTCCTTCTAACAGCTTTCCATCGCGGATAACGATCTGCATCACTGCATACATATCTCTTAAATCAATAAAAGATACTCCGCCATGGTCACGGATATTTTCTACCCAGCCAGCGACACGGATCGTCTTTCCGATGTCCTGCTCGCTTACCTGATTCAGTGTGACATCTCTGTAAATGTTACTCATCTTTTCTACTCCTTTTTCTGGTCCGGGGCTCCTCTTATGAAAAAAGAAAAGCCCCGGAATACTATAATTGTATTCCGGGGCGAATAATTCAGATTATCCGCGGTACCACCCGCATTGAAAAATGAGACATTCTCATCTTCCCTCTCTTACGCGTAACGTGCGCTCACGTACGAACCTACTTCCACATTCCGGTTTTTCAAAACCATCCTGCCTGTGTTCAATCCGTCTGCTCCGGCAGTGTTCCCATAATCATCTCTTTCAAACAGCGCTCTCAGTCGGTGACGCTGTATTCCTGTCGATGTCTGATGATCAGAGTCTCCATCTATGCATTTTCTGTCGTACATCCCTGCTGTACATTCCTTTTGTAATCTGTTTTATCACACAATTCCAGTGATTGCAAGAAAAAATTTAAAAATACTCCTTTAGTGCTACAAGTGATTCCACTTTTTTGTATATAAATTTCTCCAGTTCGGCATCCGGCTGTGTCAGATCCGGCACCATAAACACCTTACATCCTGCACTGTATGCACTGTGAATTCCATTTGGAGAATCTTCCACCGCATAGCATTCCTGTGGCTGCACATGAAGCTGGCTGCAGGCGTACAGATAAACATCCGGCGCCGGTTTGCCATGGGCGACCTGCCGGGCAGAAACAATGTGGTCGAGATAGTCATACAATCCCACTCTCTTCAGCAGACTGCTGCTGCGCTCCACACCTCCTGCGGTGGCAATCGCTGTACGCACACCTTTTTTGCGCAAATATTTTAACAGTTCCTCTGCTCCCGGTTTTGCCTCAATCGGTCCCTCATCAAGCACCTGATCCGTCAGTTTTCTGCGATAGGTATGCACTTTATCATAGTCAAAATCTTCTCCATACAGCTTTTTAAAATGTTCCGGTGCATAAGGCATCCCAAGGGAACGCACGCTGTATGCCTCCTCATCGGTCATATGATATCCGAAATGCGCCATAGCCTCTTTCCATTTCGCGAAATAGTATTTTTCTGTATCCAAAAGGGTCCCGTCCAGATCAAAAATAACGGTCTGTATCATGTCTTTTTCCTCCTGTGTTTCTGTTCAAAGGCTACCCGGCGAACAAAAGCTTTCCCGACTCTATACCTCAAGAAACCGGTTCCACTCCTGCGTATCGCCGCTTCCGGTTACTTTCAGCGCGTAGGTGCGGTCGTTGGTTCCGTCAATGATAAACGTATAAACACCGCTCTGTAACGTCAGTTCATATATGGTTCCCTCCAAAAGAACCTGTGCCACCTCATCATACTTTGCTTTTTCCACTTCCTCGTCCGGATACGTGTGCTTTAAATTTCCATCAGCATCGTATTCGTTGTATCCTTCCTCAACAAGCGAAATGATTTCTGCATCTGAAATCTTAAATAAAAGTTCATTGGTACGCATCATCCGGATGTCGCGGTTGCAGGAATTTTCCGGACAGATTTTTACATTGTCCAGTACCAGATGAAACATGCGCTCTGTCAGCTGGATGTCCCCAACCACAGCCTCGCCAAATTCAAAATGATTTACCTCGTTAATTGTGCTGTATTTGTATTCCATGTTGTTCTCCTGTGTTTTTATGATTCATTATCTGCAATGAATCCTGTTATTTTTCTTCCCTTTTTATCTCCACATTTCCTTCTGTGTGAGAATTTTTTCGCACATAATTTCTCCTTGCAGTTTCTGTGCCACTTTTTCATATGCGGGCACCGGAACCTGATATCTGTGCGCCATGCGCACCACTTCGTATACCAGACCATCCACTTCCGACGGTCTGTGTGCCATCACATCCCTTTGCATTGACGTGGTTGCCTCCGGCGGAAGATTGGATAAAATCTGCTGATTTACGGAAATAATATCTTTTTACAACCAGCTCCAATGATCAGATATTTCACCCAATGTCACTCCTTACTTACCGGGGAATTTCGATTTCTTTTGAAATGTCCCCTTTCTGCTGTAAATAATACAGGAATCCTTTGCATCCTGCAACCACATCTTCATAGGTTTCATCAAAATTGCCGGTGTACCATGGATCTGCCACATCCCGCGCCCCGGTAAATTTCTGCGTGTCTTCATAGCCCGCAAATGAAAGCATCTTGTATATTTTATCCTGGCTGTCCGTGCCTCCCGCGATTCTTGTCATGTTCCGGATATTTGCGGAATCCATGCCGATCAGATAATCAAAATACAGATAGTCATCCCTTGTCATCTGGCGCGCCCGGTGCGGAACAAGCGGAATGTTTTCTTCGTATAATTTATTTTTTGTGCCGTAGTGCGGCGGGTTGCCGATCTCCTCACGGCTGGTCGCAGCGGAGTCGATCTCGAACTGGTTGTCGAGGTGCAGCTGGTGGACCAGGTGGGTGAGGACGCTTTCGGCCATGGTGCTGCGGCAGATGTTGCCGTGGCAGATAAATAGTATTTTGATCATGGACACGAAACTCCCTTCTATGCCGAAATATTCCGAATTACTGCGGGTTTGCCCGTTTCACCTGTTCACGAAGAAAAGGACATAATTTTGCAAAAAACGGCACAACTTTCCCCGTTGTAGTAGTAAAAATGGTAGTAAAACGGGCTGTTCTTACTACTGCACTTTTTGTGGGGTGAATTTTTCTCTGTTATTATAGCAATCAGGTAAGAAAAAAGCACCCAGCAAAAATGCCAGGTGCTTTTTTCTTGCCTGATTGCTGTCTCTTATACACATCTCCGAGCC
>ENA-OZLD01000347-OZLD01000347.1-human-gut-metagenome-genome-assembly--contig:-NODE-347-length-12104-cov-3.552494_pt1 | contig 12104 bp, 9 predicted proteins | sample MGYA00244834_ERZ653780 | MGnify/ENA primary metagenome ERZ653780 (study PRJEB26926, sample SAMN06164474) | human gut metagenome | biome: ENVO:00009003; feature: ENVO:2100002; material: ENVO:00002003...
CGAGATGCAGCGTAGTCTCGTGGGCTCGGAGATGTGTATAAGAGACAGAAATATTCCTCATAATTTGGCAAAAACAAGAGGTTGTTATTTGGAAATTATCGACATATTGTGCGATTTTATCTTCTAGGGTTCTTCAGGAAATCCGGAATATTAATTTCTACCGGCTTTACATTACTCTCTACCGGCTTCGGACGCTGAATCCCGGAATAGTTCGAAGCGGAAGGAGTCGGTGCCTGTGCCTGCGGCTGATTGACCGGTCTGCTTCCCACACCGGTACCTGCCTTGGCGTAATTGCTGTTATTGACCCCAGGAAAACTATTGTTTCCAGCAGCTGCTACACGGCTGACAATTCCAACGGAACCTGTCGGACGGACATTGTTTGTATTCGGATATACCATACGGCCACCGATTCCACCCGCCTGCTGCTGTGGCTTCATCTTCATGGATGGATTCTCCAGTCCGGTTGCAATTACAGTGATCGTAGCTTCATCTGTCATGGTCTCATCATACTTTGCACCAAAGATGATATTTGCATCTTCTCCTGCCAGATCCTGTACATAGCTTGCTGCATCATTTGCATCCATCAGGGAAATATCACCGGAAATATTGATGATTACATGGCTTGCACCATTGATGGTTGTCTCAAGAAGCGGAGATGCAACGGCAAGTTTCACTGCCTCGATTGCTTTCTCATCGCCCTTGGCATTACCGATACCGATATGTGCCATACCCTTGTCCTTCATAACGGTCTGCACATCGGCAAAATCCAGATTGATAAGTGCCGGCAGATTGATCAGATCTGTGATTCCCTGTACTGCCTGCTGTAATACTTCGTCTGCTTTCTTTAATGCATCCGGCATGGAAGTACGTCTGTCAACGATCTCTAAAAGTTTATCGTTTGGAATCACAATCAAAGTATCCACACTCTCTTTGAGTTTCTCAATACCGGATACGGCATTGATCATACGTTTCTTTGCCTCAAACTTAAATGGCTTTGTCACAACTCCAACGGTCAGGATTCCCTGCTCCTTGGCAATCTTTGCAACGACCGGTGCTGCACCGGTACCGGTACCGCCACCCATACCACAGGTAACGAATACCATATCTGCACCCTTGACTGCAGCGGATAATTCTTCTGCACTTTCCTCTGCTGCTTTCTCGCCGATCTCCGGCTGTGCTCCTGCACCAAGTCCTTTTGTAAGCTTTTCTCCAATCTGTATCAACGTAGGAGCCTTGCAAAGCTGCAACGCCTGCTTATCTGTATTTACTCCGATAAATTCGACTCCACCTATATTCTCATCAATCATGCGGTTCACAGCGTTATTACCAGCACCACCTACACCAATCACGATAATTTTGGCACTCGTATCTGTCTCTGTTGTCCGAATCTCCAGCATGGTTCTTCCTCCTCTTTCCTATAGCCCTGCGGCACCGTGAAACATAAAAATGTTTCATACGTACTCATATAGACTATAATATAATTTTTCATACAAATAATCAACCGAAAATTATGATTTTTTATTATCTTTTTTCGAACTTTTCGTTTTGTCAAACACAATATTTGTCGTTTCTTCTGTCCAGTTTTCTAAATGTAGTGTTCCTTCCATTCCCTGCAGCTGCGGCTTGATTTTTGCCAGCCGCTCCACTTTCTGGGTCAGAAATTCCAGGGAACCCATGGAAACTTTAACCGTCCCGTATGTCAGAACCGGCTCATTTTCCACACCATAGGTAATGGAATCCGGGATCAGGTCATTGCGTTTTAAAGACTGCGTCAGCGTCAGAAGCTGCTTTAGCCGCTTCGAGCCGATCGGCAGCTTTTCATACTGCACTACTTTTTTACAGTCAATCCCAAGGATCTGCGGTGTATCCTCAATCACACGGTCAGACAATTCTGTCACAATCCCGTCTTTGTCGAAATAGACATTCTTATTGATCGAGGAGAGATACAGATATCCCATGATTCCTTTCTCATACACTTTGATATGCAGAGTCTGCGGATCTTTCAGGCTGATCTCCATCGTGTCCACAAACGGAACTTCACTGGTATTGACAAATTTATATTTCAGGAATACATACAGGGAATTCCAGGAATACTCATCGTTTAATACTGCTTTTTCAATCACTTTGGCATCGTAGAGTTTGTTTCCCTCCACCTCCACATTTTTTACTTTAAAAACGGTAAAAATGATCAGAACTGCCAGCGCAAGCACAATCAGGATTCCCAGTATCACCTGCAGAATGTTTTTTCTTTTTTTCTTTTTTCTTCGTTCTTCTTTAATCATGACAAACCTACTCGATCGTATCCAGACGGATGCCCTTCGACACGCTCAGCGCAAGCCCCATCTCTGCCATAAGGAATACAAGCGAGGTACCTCCGTAACTGATAAACGGCAGAATGACACCGGTATTCGGAATCGTATTGGTAACAACCGCAATATTTAAAACTACCTGAATCGCAATATGTGACATAATGCCCGTCACCAGAAGTGCCCCGTACAGATCCTTTGCATTATTGGCAATGACCATCATCCGCCAGAGCATCAGGACAAACAGAAGAATGACACAGACGGCACCGAAAAGGCCGAGTTCCTCACAGATAATGGAAAAAATCATATCATTCTGTGCCTCCGGCACATTGCCCAGCTTCTGCAGGCTCTGTCCGAGTCCTTTTCCAAACAGCTTGCCGGATCCGATTGCATAGAGTGCCTGCATGGTCTGATATCCCTTATCTCCCGCTGTCTCCGGATGTTTCCATGCCTCCACACGGTCACTCCGGTAAGACGCGATATTGATAAATGCGAAAATAAACAGCACCCCCAGCACGGCAACCACAAAAAACTCTTTGTACTTCGGGCTTGCCACAAACAGCATACAGACAGCAATCCCAAGAATGATAATCGCCGTACTCAGGTTGTTTACCGCGACAAACACAACAAGCGGCACCAGACGGATTCCTACTTTTGCCATGCTTGAAACCTTATCCAGCTGCTTGGGGATACGCTCGATCAGCATCGCCAGATAAATAATGATGGCAATCTTTGCAAGCTCCGATGGCTGAAAGCCGATCGGTCCGACCTGAATCCAGCGGGACTGTCCGTGGGAGCTTCGCGTCAGCCCCGGTACCTTTGCCAGAACGACAAAACAAAACCCCAGGGCTCCCCAGTATGCCAGCCTTCCGAATTTTCTCCACACATGATAATCCTTCTTTGCAAAATAGAACATAAAAACAAGACCGATTGCAATATTTCGCGCCTGCAGTTTCAGATAATGTGCACTGTCCCCATATTTATTTGCTGATGTATACGAACTGGAACTGTAAAGCATCACCAGTCCAAAACATAATAGGAAAATAATGATAAACAACAGATTATAGTCAAAATATGTTGTTTTCTTTTCCCCACGTCTCCGTTTCGGCACGACTCACTACTCCTCTAATCCACGAACGATTTCTTTGAATATCCGTCCACGCTCCTCATAGTTCGGGAACATGCCCCAGCTGGCACATGCCGGTGAAAGCAGAACCGCATCCCCGGATACTGCATGGTCATAGCAGTAACGGATCGCTTCCTCAAAGGTCTCACAGCGCACGGTATCCATAAAACCATGCTTATGCGCACACACTTCAATCTTTTCTGCTGTCTGTCCGATCAGCACCAGTTTTTTTACTTTCCCGTCAAATGCATCAATCCACTCATCGTATGTGGACTGCTTATCATAACCGCCTCCGATCAGAAGCGTTGGACGGTTCATCGCACGGATTCCCTGAATTGCGGCATCCGGGTTGGTTCCCTTGGAATCGTTGTAAAAACGGACCCCTCTTTTTTCGGTCACATACTCGATCCGGTGTTCTACCGCCTGGAAACGCTTCAGCACCTCCACGATTTTCTCCATCGGCACTCCGAAATTCACACTCATGGCAGTTGCGGCCATGACATTTTCATAGTTATGCCGTCCCAGCAGATTCAGATCATTGACATTGATCACCTTCTCGGTGTTTCCGTCATGCGCATAAAAGATTTCCTCTCCGTCGAGATAAAATCCTTCAGCAAGTTTTCTTGCACTGCTGAACCAGACCACATGCACCGGTGCGCTCTCTCCGAATGCCCGAAGCACTTCATCCTCATAATTAAGCACACAGACCTCATCCTTTGTCTGATTGGTGGTGATTGCCTCTTTGGTCTTAATATAACAATCCATGGTGTGATGACGGTTCAGATGATCCGGTGTAATATTTAAGATTGCAGATATTTGTGGATGGAACTCATGAATGGTTTCCAGCTGGAAACTGCTGATCTCTGCGACGGTTACGGTTTCATCCGTCATTGTGGCAGCCTCGGAAGTATACGGAATTCCGATATTTCCAACCATGCGCACATCCTTGAAATAATTTTTCATGATTTCTCCGGTCAATGCTGTCGTAGTGGTCTTTCCGTTTGTTCCGGTGATTGCAATCAGTCTGCCTTTTGCGAAGGAATATGCAAGTTCAATCTCGCCCCAGATGCAGACGTTCTGTGCACGCATCCGCTCTACGACCGGCAGATCCGTCGGGACGCCCGGACTTAAGACTGCTACATCAAATGCGCGCAGCTGCTCATCCGTCAGCTCCCCCAAAAGCACCGGCATTCCTTTCAGTTTCGGTGCCTTTTCATATAACTTTTCTACATCCAGATCTTTGTTTCCATCATAGAGAACAGTTTCAATTTTTTTATCCAATAACAGTTCTGACGCAGCAATGCCGCTCTTTCCGGCTCCCACAACCAGAACCTTTTTTCCTTCAAGTTTCATTACGATCAACCTCCATCTTTGCGTATAATTACGATTATAAGGTATTTACTGCTCCAATTCAAGGTAAGGCAGTATGTTTTCGAAAATTTCCTTTGCCACAGGAGCCGCAATGGTACCGCCATAATAAATGCCGGAAGGGTTCCTTATGATCACAAGTACCAGAACTTTCGGATCATCCGCCGGTGCAAACCCCAGAAACGAGGAGATGTACTTATGTGCGGAACGGGGCAGGGTCTGTGAAGTGGCTGTTTTTCCGCCAATCTCATACCCCTCAATATATGCTTTGTTTCCGCCTCCCTCGGATACCACTTTTTCCAACAAAAACCGCATTTTTTCCGACGTTTCCTCCCTGCAGATTCCCTCCTGCACCGGAAAATCAAACGTTTTTATTACTTTTTTGTCTCCATTCTCCACCTGCATTCCGACGTGCGGTGTCACGCGGTTTCCTCCATTAATAATAGAAGAAACGGTGGTTGCCAGCTGGATCGGTGTGATCTGAAATGACTGTCCGAATGAGATGGTTGCCAGTTCCACAAGCCCGATCTTTTCCCGCTTGTGCATGATGGTCGAAGCCTCTCCCGGCAGGTCAATCCCCGTTTTATGTAACAGACCGAACTGCTCAAAATAGTCATAAAAGTGATCGGCACCGATCCGAAGTCCCACATTGATAAACACGGGATTGCAGGAATTTTCGATTCCTTCCACAAAGCTTTCTGCTCCATGCCCGGTCGTTTTGTGACAGCGAATCCTGCGGTCCTCCACCACGATATATCCCGGACAGTGAAACCGGTCTTCCAAAGAAACCACACCTTCTTCCAGTGCCGCTGCCGCGGTGATCACCTTAAATGTTGATCCGGGCTCATAGGTATCATTGATACACTGGTTTCGCCACATCCGGTTACAGTATTCCTGCTCCTTTTTGGTACCCTCATACTCCTTATACTCCTCAATCAGCTGAAACGGCTCATTCAGATGAAATTCCGGATAATCCACCATTGCCATGACGGCTCCGTCGGAAGGATTCATCACAATAATACTGACAGAATCCGCTTCTTTCTGAATATATGCTTTATTTGCCGCCTGCATGGCAAACATCTGAATATTTGCATCCAATGATGTGCGCAGATTATTTCCGGCAACAGGTTCTTTGCGTTCCTCTCCGATATTGTCAACTTCCACACCGCGGGCATCCGTTGTCGTCAGAATCAGACCATCGGTTCCCTCCAGATATTTGTCGTACACACTTTCCAGTCCGATAATTCCCTGGTTATCCCCGCCGGTAAACCCCAGCACTTTTGAGGCAAGCGTATCGTATGGATAATTCCGTTTATAATCCTCATCCACTTTCACCCCTGCATAGCCATAGGCAAGAATCCGGTTTCCGGTTTCCTTATCGACATTACTTTTGATCTTCTCGAGAGACGAATATTTTTCTACCCGCTTACGGACCTTTTCTTCCGGAATTCCAAGCTCCTTTACGAGCATGGCAATGACCGCTTCCGGTTCCTTTATCTGGTTATGTATGACAGAAATGGTGCAGACTGATTTGTTATCTGCCAGTACTACACCATTTCGATCCAGAATTTTGCCTCTGGCGGCTTTTATTTTTCTTTCTCTCTGCTGCAGATCTTTTGCCTGCGTCTCATAATATTTTCCCTCAAAAAGCATAAGATAGACCAGACGCCCGCACAAAACCATCGACATCAGAACAACAGAAAAGAATATGATACATATTTTTCTGCGGTGATAGGTTTTATTCCACTCCATGAAAAGCACCACGATCCTTTTCTTAAAGCATATGCACTGCAGAGCCTTTCTAAGAACTCTCTGTCTTTAGTTCTTCTTTTTCTTTTCATTTCTGGACTTGGTTCCGTTATGCTTTCCGGTATACTGTGAACTGTCTTTTGACCCGGTAACATCATAGCCCTTGTTTACACCGGTCTTCTTTTCATCCGGATAAATATTCATATACGGAAGAACTTCTTCTAAGATCTCACGCGCAATGTTCTGCGCAAACACGCTGTGCGGCTGGTCTGCCACATTTGGTTCATTCACAACCACATAGATCAGTACCTGCGGATTGTCGTATGGGGCAAATCCCATAAATGAAACAAGATATTTTCCGTTTCCACGCGGAAACTTCTGTGCGGTTCCTGTTTTACCGCCCATAGAATATCCATCCACTTTTGCCGTATTTCCCGTACCTTCCTTTACGACACTCTGCAGATAATCCCGGATTTTATCGCTAGTACTCTGGGAAATGGTCTGTTTCACAGCTTTCGGTTCCACCGTGGAAATCGTATTTCCTGTCGAATCCGTGATTTTGGTTACCAGATGCGGCTGATAATAAGTTCCGCCATTGATCAGTGACGCAAATCCACTCACCATCTGGACCATCGTACAGTTATAGTTCTGTCCGAATGCATTGGTTGCCAGATCGATCGGTTTCATATCTTCCACCTGATACATCAAAGATGCGGTATTTGCCTCTCCCGGCAGATCAATTCCCGTTTTCTGTCCAAATCCATAGATGGACTGGTACTCTGTAAAATGATTCTTTCCGATTTTGTATGACATCTGCATGATGGCATCATTACAGGAATCCATAAGCGTCTTCCGGACGGTTTCTATTCCATGTCCGTAGCGCGCCACACAGCGCACCTTCTGTCCATTAAAATCCTCGTACCCATCACAGTCAAATGTCATTTTGTTGTTGATTGTACCTGTCTCCAGCCCACATGCCACCGTAAACGGTTTTTGGACAGACCCCGGTTCATACGTTGAGGATACACAAAAATTCTGCCATATCTCATTGAGTGCATCCATTTTGTCATCCTCAGACATGCGCTTGATCTGTTTTTTGGTGTACCATTTTCCCAGATCCCTCGGGTTATTCAGATCCACATTCGGATAATCTGCCATGGCAAGGATTTCTCCATTGTTTGGATTCATGACAATCGCTGCCGTATTGATACTTCCGGTTCCTTTATAATAGTTGTCCCGGTATTTTTCATTCCAGTCTTTGATTTTTTCTTCAACGATGGACTGGATATTTGCGTCGATGGATGTCACCAGCGTATCCCCGTCCTGTGCATCAATAACGGTCTTTTCAAAATCACTGTCCGAATCCAGATAACCGTACTCCCGCCCATTGATTCCGTTTAATGTACTGTTGTAATAATTCTCCAGTCCGGTTGTGCCGACATTCCCGGAAGAAGTAAAACCAATCACGGAAGAGGCTAAAGATCCAAACGGATAATTCCTCTGATATTCTTTTTCAAACCAGACACCCTTGATATCCGGGTTCACTTTGTTTCCCTTTTTGTCTACGGCATCCTGCAGTTCCACAAAAGGCTGTACTTCGTCATATGGTACTTTCTTGGCAAGTACAATATAGCGTTTATCCTTTTTCTCTTTTATAATTTTGCGGATCTCCGTTTCATCCAATTCCGGGAAACATTTCACCAGTGCTTCCACGGTCGGATCAACATACTCTTCTTTGTCATTGACAACGGTACAGTCTAAAATCACATTATAGACTGCCACACTGGTAGCAAGAACCGTACCAGAACGGTCGATGATTTCTCCCCTCTGGTACGGAATCGTTTTACTGTCATAGGACTGCATGGAAAGTACTTTTTTCTGATAGGTTTCCCCTTTCGTGTGTTCAATATAAGTCAATCTGCCGACCAGTCCACACAAAACAGCCAGAATAAGGGAAAACAAAACCATCAGTTTTGTCCGCATCTTCCGGTTAAATTTCTGTGCCGGTCTTCTTCTCTTTCTTCTCACATCTGACTCCTGTTATTTGGATGGAATATCCTCATACTGATCCATGAAATTGCTGTTTTCCACGGTATAATATACCACCTGTTTTTCCGTTGGATATTTCATGCCAAGCTTTTTCATTGCCACTTTTTTGATATGTTCAAGGTCTGTTGAAGTTGTAAGATTTTTATAACGTGCATCATTGTCCGCGCGAAGATCTGCCAGCTGGCTCTCCAGATTTGCCACATTTTTCATTCGTGTCGTCATCTGTGACTGCATCTGTACAAACAAAACGGCAATCAGCGCACTGACCACAACACAGACTGTGAGAAATACCACATACCCACGGCTCATCTCCATCGCTCTCTGGCGATTCCTTCTCGCTGCATTTCTACGGTTTTTGCGACGTCTTGCCTCTTCGATTTCTTTGCGTGTTCTCTGATTGTGTCGAACCGGTGTATCCAGTTCTCTCACGGTATTCCCGTTTACATAATAGTTTTTACTGCTCATAACGCTTCCCTGCTTTCCATTCCATCTTCCACACGCTCAAACACGCGTAATTTTGCACTCTTTGATCTGCTGTTCTCTTCGAGTTCCTTCTCCGAAGGCAGAACGGGCTTTCTTGTAACCACACGTCCTTTGGATTTCTTTCCACATACACAGACCGGAAAATTGCTCGGGCATGTACACGGATTTTCGTTCTTTTTGAAGTTGGATTTTACAATACGGTCTTCCAGTGAATGAAATGTGATAATGCAGATTCTTCCCCCATCATTCAACAAATCAATCATGGTATCTAACGTATCGCGAAGTACATCAAGTTCATGATTCAGCTCAATGCGGATTGCCTGATACGTCCGCTTGGAAGGATGTCCTCCGGTCACCTGTACTTTCATCGGGATGGCTCCACGGATGATTGCGTTGAGTTCCCCGGTCGTTTCAATCGGTTTTTCTTTCCGCGCCTGTACAATATGCTTTGCAATATTCTTTGCGAACCGATCCTCTCCATAATCACGAATTATGCGGAACAGTTCCGCTTCACTGTAATCGTTCACAATGTCCCTTGCGGTCAGGCGCTGACGCTTGTCCATCCGCATATCCAGCGGTGCATCCTCACTCCGGTAGGTAAAACCGCGTTCCGGTGTATCCAGCTGGAAAGAAGAAACTCCCAGATCGAGAATGATTCCATCCACTTTCTTAATTCCAAGATTTTTCAGCACGTCCGCCATCTGTGCATAATTGCTTCTTACGATGGTAACCCGGTCTGCATAATCTTTCAGTCTCTCTGTGGCAGCGGCAATGGCATCCGCATCCTGGTCGATTCCGATGAGTCTTCCGGTTGTCAGATGTCTGCATATTTCCAGTGAATGTCCGCCTCCCCCAAGCGTTCCATCCACATAAATGCCATCCGGGCGAATATGTAATTGTTCAATTGTTTCGTTCAAAAGAACGGAATAATGTTTAAACTCCATATTTAGATTCCAATTCCCAACTCTGCCATATGCTCTGCGATCTCATCCATGTCATCAAAATCGTTGTTTTCCAGATACCGTTCTTTGCTCCAGATCTCCACACGGCTAAATACGCCGACGGAAACAACTTCTTTATCAATTCCTGCGTATTCCCTCAGATTCGCCGGAAGTAAAATCCTTCCCTGCTTGTCTACTTCGCAGTTTGCAGCTCCTGCAAAAAAGAATCGCATAAACTTTCTTGCATCTTTTGAAGTCAGTGGTTTTTCACGAAGACTCTCCTCAATCCGTTTCCATTCTTCCTGGGAATAAACAAACAGGCATCCATCCAGTCCCTTTGTCACAACAAATTCATTGCCAAGCTGTTCCCGGAATTTAGAAGGTACGATCAGTCTGCCTTTTGCATCAACCGAATGATTGTATTCGCCCATAAACATGGCAGACTCACCTCCCCTTCCTCATTTTCTGAACTTCTGTTTGTTCACCACTTTACACCACAAAATGGATTTTTTATTCCACTTTCCACCACTATGTATCCATAATACCCTAAAAGCCCCCTGAAATCAAGGGTTATTCCCGGTCTTTCTTGAAAATGAGCCGACGGCTGCCGTTTTTTCCAAAAAAAATCCTCCACACGTGGAAACGTGTGGAGGATTTTCCCATCCAAATGTACCTTATGCTGTTTTTTTGTGCTGGCGGACATGCCAGATGATGATCCAGGAAACCGATACGACCACAAGAAGTGCTGCAAGTGCCATAGACACCGGATATCCGATGACCGGCAGCAGCAGCTGGTCCGTCCGCAGGGATTCTATCCAGAACCTGCCAATCCCATATCCTGCCAGATACAGCAAAAAGACTTCCCCATCAAACCGCTTGTGTTTAGTAAACAGGATCAGAAGGATCAAAAGAATCAGATTCCACAAGGATTCATAGAGAAACGTGGGATGTACCTGGATATAAGAGGTACCATTTACTTCCACCACATGCTGCAGCAGGCTGTCCGTCACATCCGAGGATCGGACGGCAGAAAGCGGCAGCTGCATGGCAAACAACCCGTCCGTATAACCGCCAAATGCCTCCCTGTTAAAAAAATTTCCCCACCGGCCGATAACCTGTCCTAAGACCAGACCAAGTCCCGCGGTATCGCAAAGCAGACCCATGGACAGTTTCCGTACCCGTGAAAACACAAACACGGTAATGATTGCCGCAATCACGCCTCCGTAAATCGCCAGACCTCCCTGCCGCAGATTGAACACACTCAGCAGATCGTCCTTGTATAGATCCCAGCGGAATATCACATAATAAACCCGCGCCCCAATGACAGAACAGATAATGGCAACGAGTGCCAGGTCAAAATAAGTATCCGTTTTCTGGCCGGTCCGTTTTGCCATCCAGCAGGCGATTCCAAGTCCTGCTAACATTCCGATTGCAATCACAATTCCATAATATGCCACCGAAAAATTTCCGATCATGATATTTTTTCCGACATGGTGCAAATAAATATGTAAATGCGGAAAATTAATACTGTAATCCGTTAGTTGTTCCATTCCTTTTCTCCTTTCACTGGCAGGGCGGCAGTCTGCCGCCCATATGCCCCTGTCAGCAGCTGCATACAAAACTGCCGCACTCTGTCTCCCTGCTGCTGTCTGCATGTCCGCCGGAAATACCAATGTGTCCCGCATGACAGGCATGATCCTCGTTGAATTTGCACTCACACGCTTCACAGCTGACGGTTGTATCTTTTTTGACATCTGTTGTATGACAGGACTGACATCCACTTCCTTTCGGTGCAAAACTTCCACAACAGGTTTCGGAAGAAGTTTTTGCCTGTGTTCCTTCCACCTGAATATCCGTTCGTCTGCAACAGTTGTCTGCATTATAAGAACAGTTTACCACATTACAATCCAGTTTTGTCATCTTACATACCTCCTTGTGTTAAATCATCGCTGCCACATCAGTATGTACCAAACCACATGGTCTTATTCTGTTCCGGTTCTTCTTTTTAAAAAAGCCCGGTATCAGTTTTTCTGATACCGGGAATTTGTATTTCAAAATTTGAAATTTATTTATTCTTTCCAC
>ENA-OZLD01000353-OZLD01000353.1-human-gut-metagenome-genome-assembly--contig:-NODE-353-length-12004-cov-15.209641_pt1 | contig 12004 bp, 10 predicted proteins | sample MGYA00244834_ERZ653780 | MGnify/ENA primary metagenome ERZ653780 (study PRJEB26926, sample SAMN06164474) | human gut metagenome | biome: ENVO:00009003; feature: ENVO:2100002; material: ENVO:00002003...
AGGACCTCATCGCCATGAACGCCCTCTACCGTCCGGGACCTATGGATTACATCCCCGACTTCATCGCCCGCAAGAACGGCCAGCAGGCCATCACCTACGATATCCCCTGCATGGAGAAATACCTCAAGGATACCTACGGCATCACGGTGTATCAGGAGCAGGTGATGCTCCTTTCCCGCCAGCTGGCAAGCTTCACCCGAGGCGAGTCGGATGCCCTCCGTAAGGCGATGGGTAAGAAGAAGAAGGCTATCGTAGATGCGATGAAGCCGAAGTTCATCAAACAGGGACAGGAGAACGGCCACGATCCGGCTGTGCTCGAGAAAATCTGGAGCGACTGGGAGAAGTTTGCATCCTATGCCTTCAACAAGTCGCACGCCACCTGCTATTCCTGGGTAGCCTATCAGACAGCCTATCTCAAGGCACACTATCCAGCCGAATACATGGCAGCGCTGATGACCCGCCGCTTTGCGCAGATCACCGAGATTACCAAGCTGATGGAGGAGTGCCAGTCGATGGACATCAAGACCCTGGGACCGGATGTAAACGAGAGTTACCGTGCCTTCGGTGTGAACGAGCATGGCGAGATACGCTTCGGACTTTCCGCCATCAAGGGAATGGGAACTCCTGCCGCCGATGCCATCGTGGCAGAGCGCCTGAAGAACGGCCCTTATAAGAACATCTTCGATTTTGCCGAGCGCGTGGATTTCTCCAATGTCAACCGCAAGGCATTCGAAAGTCTGGCTCTGAGTGGCGGTTTCGACAGCTTCGGCATCCGCCGCGAGCAGTACTTCGGCAAGAACAGCAAGGGCGATACCTTCCTGGATACGCTCGTAAGATACGGTCAGCTCTACCAGCAGGAGCAGCGCGAGGCAGCCACCTCGCTCTTCGGAGGTGTAGAGGCGGTGGAGATAGCCACCCCTCCTATACCGGAAGCTGAATCCTGGAGCACCATCGAGAGGCTCAACAGGGAGCGTGAGCTCGTGGGCATCTATCTCTCGGCTCATCCGCTCGACGATTACGAAATCATCCTCCGCAACCTCTGCAATACCCACTGCTCTGAACTGGGCGACAAGGTGGAGCTTGCCAAGAAGGAGGATGTGGTGTTCGGCGGCATCATCACCGGGGTGAAATCCAAGTTCACCAAGACCGGAAAGCCGTGCGGCTTCGTCACCATCGAGGATTTCGAAGGATCGGGCGAGCTGGCGCTCTTCGGTGAGGACTGGGGCAACTGGCGAGGCATCATGGTAGAGGGCAGCACCATCTTCGTTACGGCGAAGTGTGTATCCCGTTACGGCAACAGCAACTATCTTGACTTCAAAATCAGCACCGTGGAGTATCTCCAGACCGTGAAGGAGAACCGCCTGGAGAAGTTTACCATCATCGTGGACAGTACGGTGATAGACGAAACGCTGGTGAATGATATCAAGACGCTGGTGGAGAATGATGAGGGCAAGGCACAGCTCTTCTTTCAGATTCACGATGCCGAGACCAAGACCAATGTGCTGCTGCGTGCGCAGGACCGCACGGTGGGAGTGAGCAGGGATCTGATACAGTTTGTCAACGACCATCCGAAGATGTCGTATCAGATCAATTAAAAATGATTTATGAGAATATTATTAACTATATAAAAAAGGTAGAAAAAAATGGAAGTAACAATTACAACCGAGAATTTCGAGAGTTACAAGAATGGCGAGTTGCCATTGGTAGTAGATTTGTGGGCTACATGGTGTGGTCCTTGCCGCCAGATTGCTCCTATCGTGTCAGAATTGGCAGAGGAGTTTGACGGTAAGTTGGTAGTTGGTAAGTGTGATGTAGAGGAGAACGACGACATCGCAATGGAGTTTGGCGTTCGCAATATCCCTACCATCCTTTTCTTCAAGGGTGGCCAGCTCGTTGACAAGTTTGTTGGTGCAGCCAACAAGTCAACCCTCAAGGAGAAGTTTGAGGCTCTGCTGTAAGACAGGGCAGAAGACTAAAAAAATACGTCCCGGTGCGGCATCAGCTGCATCGGGACGTATGCTTTTTTGTTAGAATCCGAATTTGCGAAATAGCCTCTAGAATTCTACGCTTCTGCTACCATCTTCCTCCACGGTGATGGTCACCTTGGTACAATCCTCCGGCAGCAGGTCCTCGATGAGTTCCGGCCACTCCAGGAAGCAGAGGTTTCCGCTGTAGAAGTAATCCTCGTATCCCATATCATACACCTCTTCAATCTTCTTGATGCGGTAGAAGTCGAAATGGTAGATAGAATCGCCGTTTCCGGCAGTGTATTCGTTGACGAGTGCGAAGGTAGGCGAGGTGATTACATCCTCCACGCCCAGTTCCTCGCAGATAGCTTTAACGAAAGTTGTCTTTCCGGCACCCATCTTGCCATGGAAGGCAAAGACCTTGCCGTCGCCCATGTTCTGCAGGAATTCCTTGGCTGCAGCATGGATGTTGTCTAATGAATCAATCTTAATCTTCATATATTTAATTTTTAATTTTAATTTTAATTTCTCTTTCTCGGTGTCAGTGTGATGATCGGAATGAGCATTTCCTCCATCGAGATGCCACCGTGCTGGAAGGTATCCTTGTAGTACGAAACGTAGTAATTGTAGTTGTTCGGATAGGCGAAGAAAGCGTCTCCGTAGGCAAAGACATACGATGTACTCAGGTTGGGAGCAGGCAACTGTGCCCTTTTCGGGTCCCTGATGGTGAAAACCTCCTTGGCATTGCAGGCCAGGTTCTTGCCCAGCTTGTAGCGCAGGTTGGTATTCGTGTTGCGGTCGCCGATGATCTTGATGGGCTTCGAGGCGCGGATGCTTCCGTGGTCGGTGGTGATCACCACCTTGCAGTCATCCTGCGACAGCCTTTTGAACAGTTCCGAGAGCACCGAGTGGCGCAGCCAGCTCTGCGTGATGCTGCGGTAGGCACTCTCCGTATTGGCGAGCTCGCGTACCATCTTCGATTCCGTCCGGGCATGCGAGAGTATGTCGATGAAGTTGATTACCAGCACGTTAAGGTCCTTCTCCCTGCATTCGTTGTAGTGCTCCATAAACCGGTCGGCACCCTGCGAATCGTTCACCTTGTGATAGCAGAAGCTGTATCGCTTGCGGTATCTGTCGAGCATTGTCTGTATCAGCGGCTCCTCGTTCAGGTTCTTGCCCTCCTCCTCGTCTTCATCCACCCAGAGCTCCGGAAACATCTCGGCAATCCTGTTGGGCATCAGACCGCTGAAGATGGCGTTCCGGGCGTATTGCGTGGCTGTAGGCAGGATGCTCATATACATATCCTCGTCTATGTCGAACAGCTCGCCGATGTCAGCCGCCAGCATCTTCCACTGGTCGTATCTGAAGTTGTCTATCACGATGAGGAACACCTTCTCCCCCTTGTCCAGAATCGGGAAGATCCTGTTCCTGAAGACATCCGGGCTCATCATCGGGCGGTCGTCGGAAGAAGATGTATCGGCAGTCTTTCCGGCATATCCATTCTTTCCGGCATTCCCATTCCTCATCAGGTCTATCCATTCCAGATAGTTCCTGGCGATGAATTTGGCGAATCCGATGTTAGCCTCCTCCTTCTGCATGGCGAGCATCTCGGTCATCTGGCTGTCGGTATCGCTCAGTTCCAGTTCCCATTTCACGAGTCTTCTGTATATTTCCATCCAGTCGCTGCAGATACGGCAGTCCATCATCTTCAGTGCAATCTGCTGGTAGTCCTGCTGGTATCCGCTCTGCGTCATCTCGGTCACGATATCCTTTTGGTGGATGTTCTTTTTCAGCGAGAGCAGGATTTGGCTCGGGTTGACGGGCTTGATGAGATAGTCGGCGATTTTCGACCCGATAGCCTGGTCCATGATGTTTTCCTCTTCGCTCTTGGTACACATCACAACGGGAGTAGCGGGCTGGATGTCCTTGATTTGCTGCAGGGTCTCCAGACCGCTCAGTCCAGGCATCATTTCATCGAGGAGGATGAGGTCGAAGGATTGCTGTCGGCATAGCTCGATGGCATCCGATCCATTGCTCACCGTGGCAACCTCGTAACCTTTTTTCTCCAGGAAGATGATATGTGCCTTGAGGAGCTCAATTTCATCATCGATCCATAGTAATAATCCGTTGCTCATATAGCATTATCCTTTTAGAGTATTATTTTGCATTATCCTTTTAGGATATATTTTTATTTTTGAGGTGCTAAAGTACAAAGAATAATTGAATGACGGAAGAGAGTTGTGGTTAAAGAAACTTAATTGAAAAAAAAGGTGTGTCATAAGTTTAGATTATGGCAGCCGAAGTCGGGCTGATGGCTCTTCCGATTGGGGGCAACTGCTATAGCTTACTTACAAATATCATCAGGATTCTCGGTCTTTTTTATAATATTAAGACCGGGAATCCGTTATTATTATCGAAGATAAAAGTAATCAAAATAATAAAAAAAAGAAGAAAAGAAGAAACAATGCTCAAGATTGTAATGATCATGCTATGCGGAATTGGTACGGGGTACCTGCTCCGCAACAAGAAAATGAGTTTTATCGGTCGTGTCATCACGGCGCTTATCTGGGTACTCCTCTTCCTGCTTGGCATCGAGGTGGGAGCGAACCCTCGTATTATCAATGGTCTTCAGACCCTGGGACTCGAAGCCATCGTGCTTACGATAGCCGGAAGTCTGGGTAGTACAATCTTTGCGTGGGCATTGTGGAGATATGTCTGCAGAAAGGAGGCAGGAAATGAAAGGTAGTCTGATTATCGTAGGCTTCTTCGTACTGGGCATCATCGTGGGAGTGTGGGATGTGATTCCTGCCAGTTTCCTGGCGAGCAACGTGAGCTATTATGCCCTCTGTTGCCTGATGTTCTGCGTGGGTATCAGCATCGGTTGCGATACCTCTATCCTGAAGAGTTTCAGAAAGGTGAATCCCCGGCTGATGATGCTGCCGGTGATGACCATCCTGGGAACCCTTGCCGGATGCGCGGCTGCCTCCCTGATACTGGGACACCGTCAGCTCTCCGACTGTCTCGCCATCGGTTCGGGCTTCGGATACTACTCATTGTCGAGCATCTTCATCACGCAGTATCGGGGTGCCGAGCTGGGAACCATCGCCCTGCTTGCCAACATCTTCCGTGAGATTCTCACCCTGCTCTGTGCGCCCCTGCTGGCGAAGTATTTCGGCAAGCTGGCGCCTATCAGCGTGGGTGGAGCCACCACGATGGATACCACATTGCCTATCATCACCCGCTATTCGGGCGAGAGCTTCATCATCGTTTCCATCTTCCACGGCTTCTGCGTAGATTTCTCCGTACCGTTCCTGGTTACCTTCTTCTGTTCGCTCTAACGGCTTCCTTGCCGCTAGAGCTTTCTTGCTTTATCAGAATCCATTCAGCTCGATGTATTCATCATCGGCTTCAGATTCTGGGGCATTCGAGTCATCGAAGTAGATGCCGGTATCGGTATCTTCTGTAGGCTGGCTCTCGATATCGATTCCATTATCTTCAGGATTCTTCTTCTGAGAATTATTTTCGTCCTCCAGAGCATCTTCCTCCTTCTGGGAATCCTTATCCACTACGATTTCCGTTGGCTCCATCAGCAGGCGCATCTTGCTGATCTTCAGCGGTGCAAAGTGACGGGTATAGAACTTGTCGTAATCATCATACGAGAGATTTCTGCCCAGAAGCTCGAGGTTCGGCTCGCTGATCACGTAGCTTCTCGCCTTGGAAATCAGACGGAGGATGCCGGCTTGCTGATGCAGCTCGTTGGCATACTGGCGCGCCTCATCGTAGTTCTGGAAACCGCTTACCTGCAGGCGATGCAACCCCTGGAGGTCTTCGATGCTGATGTCGAAATTGCGCGCCATATAGGTGGTGAAGTTATACTTGGCTACCTCGAAGAGCAGCTGGTTTTCGTTGATGGAATCTGGACTGTAGGCGAGCAGGAAGACAAAACGGTCGTTGCGGTCGGCTGAGAATCCTTTCTGCTGGGTGGAGTCCTGGGAGCTGAGCACATCGCTGCGTTTCGCCCAGACATTACTCAGGTCGAACTTTCCGCCGTAGAGTCGTCTTCCGGCATTCACGCCGTTTACGATCATTCCCGCCATCTCGCTCAACCGGCTGTTGGGATATTGCGCTATCACCTGGTTCATCTTTTCCATACATTCGGAAACCTTGCCCTCGTTGAGCTGGGTCATACCGCTGATGAAGAGGAACTTGTCGCGGTTGGCACCAGTAGGGAACCGCTTGTCTGATATTTCCGAGTTGTGCATCACCACCTCGTACTTGCCCTCCTTGAATGCCTGATAGGTGAGGGTGTAGATGGAATCTTCGATGTGTACCCCTATCCTCGCATTCTCCAGATAGTAAGGGTCGGAGAGGAGGGCTGTGAACTGACTTTCGGGGTAATCCTTCTTTAATTTATCGACATAACTGTTCGCCATCTGGGTTTGCTTCTTTCGGGAATAAAGCAGATACAGATGGTAATAGGCTTCGTCGAGATGCTTGAAATCCGGGTAGTTGTCCACCAGCCGGAGCAGCATCTTCTCGCTCAGAGCCAGGTTGTCGAGCCGGTCTTTGAAGATGATTCCGGCATGGTATAAGCCATCCGCCAGGAGCTGGTTGCTCGCTGACATCTGCTCTGGGGTGAACGGAATCTGAGCCAGATAATAAGCCCGCTGATGAGGGTCGAGGCTGGCGCTATCGGCAGATGTCTTGCCGGATTCTTTCTGGGATAAAGAATGGGATAGAGCGTCTTGTAATGCATCAGGCTGAAGCTTGGAATCTTGATCAGAATTCGTTCCTTGAGCGATATCCGTTTCCTGTGCCGAAGCTACAACTGTTTTGTTGATTCGCTGCCAGTTGTCGAGGTTCTTTCGCTTGCCCCAGAGTTTTTCGAAGAGCGCCTTACCCTGGCTTACGGCTACAGGGGAATAGAAATACCAGGTATTGGTGTTCCCGAATCCGTTTCCTGATGCATTCCCGAATCCGTTTCCGGAATCATTCCCGGAACCATTCCCATCCACTCCTCCTTCATATTCCGAATTCATCTCAGCACCGTCTTCCCATCTCCTTCTTTCTTCCTCTTTCTCCTTTCTTTTCAGGGCAGCTATCACACGGTCGATGGCTGCATTTCTGTCTCTCTCGTCCATTTTGGCAAGAGACTGCAGGGAATCCTGGAGGGCGATGGCATCGGTATAAGGCACCAGTTCGTCCAGCACCTTGGAGCGATGAGCCAGTTGCGGATAATCCTTTCTGTCCTGATCGAGCAAGCCGATTGCTTCGCCATAGCAGCGCTTGGCATCAGCATATCGTCCGGTTTCCCAATACAGATTGCCCAGACGCAGCAGGAGTACACCCTTTTCTATACCGTTTCGGGTAGCCTTCCGGTTGCCTTTTTCGTAGGCATAGATGGCACGCAGGGTATCTTTCTGGGCCAGGTGGATGTTGCCGATGGCATAATATACCTGGTCCTGATATTCCTTGTTCTTATCCGATGCCGCCATGCGCTTGATTCGGCTGATCATCTTCCTGCTGTTGCCCGAAGCCAAGACCTCGGTGATGGCGATGCGGGCATTAAACTCCAGTTCGTAGGGCGGATTGAGCCGGATGACGTGGCGGAAAGCCTGATAAGCCTCCTGCTGGTTGCCGATGGAAGCCTGCAACTGTCCCATCAGATACCACTGGCGGGCTTTCTGCTTGTGTCGCATCTCATGGCTTATCACCTTCCTGAGATAGGGAATCGCCTTCCGGGCATCCCCCGTGTGGATATAGTAATCGGCGAAGGCATAATCCCATTCCTTCTGGGCACGCCAGTGGATGGAATCGCGCTGGATGTTTCGGATCACATCTTCTGCATCGTAGGTCCATCCCTGCTCGATATAGCATTTGGCAAGCCAGGCGCGTGCCTTGCCGTAGATGGCAGGCTGGGTGGAGTAAAGGCGGCTCATATAGGCGAAGGTGGCAGCGGCCCCCTCGAAATCCCCCTTCTGGAATTGAGAACGGCCCATCAGCATCCACGCTTTCCATAAAAACGGATTGTATTCCCTGCGACTGAGCCATTCGATATCTTTCGCCGTCTTTCTCCTGCCGGGTTCCCATACGGGGCGGCGCTTGATGCTGTGCTGATGGATGGCTTTCTCGCATTTCTCGATGGCACGGTCGAAGTTGGCTTTGCCCAGATCGCGGCTGTTTCTGTTGCCTACGGTATAGAGCGGAATCTGCTCCGTAAAGTTGTCCCGGTTGCCTTCTTCCTTCTCTAGCGCCCCGTCGATATAAGCCACGGTACCATTATAATAGGTATTGTATCGGGCATTAAAGGCATGCCACCACCTGCTCTGCGCCGTATTCTTCTGCGTAGAGCATCCCGTAAGGATCGCTGCAATCACAGCGAGTCCTATCAGAAAAAAGTATTTGATGGGGCTTTTGCCTTTCATGCTTTCTATTGTTTATCTGGCATCTTTCTTCTGATGCCCAGGACGATTTTGGCGAGTGCGAATACCACGATGCTGATGAAGATGATGGTGGCACCCGATGGCACGTTGAGCAGATAACTGATGTAGAGACCGGCGATGCAGTCTATCCATCCCAGGATGATGCTTGCCCATATCATCTGCCTGTAATTATAGGTGAAGAGGTTGGCGGTCATCTGCGGAATGGTGAGCAGGCTGATGGCGAGCACGATGCCCACCATTTTCAGTGTAGCCACGATGGTCATGGCGATGAGCGTCATCATCAGGTATTCGATGGCTGTAACCGGCAGATGCTGCGAACGGGCGAAGGTACTGTCGAATGCGATGTTCTGGATAGGGCGCAGGAGAAAGGTGAAGAGGAGGGCTACGATGAGGGCAAGACCGCCCAGCAGCCACAGGTCTGCGCTGTCGATGGCAAGGATGCTTCCGAAGAGGAAGGAGGGCAGGTCGGGCATGAATCCTGGAGTCAGGAAGCAGCAGATGATGCCCACGCTCATTCCCAGGGTCCAGAACATGGCGATGGCGGAATCCTTTCGCACATCTTTCTTGCGTGATATCCATTGCACTCCGAAGGCGCTGAGTATGGCGAAAACCATGGCGGAGAGTATCGGATTGATTCCTGTAAACACGCCGATGCCGATGCCTCCGAAAGAGGCATGGGTGATGCCGCCGCTGATGAATACCAATCGGCGGGTAACGATGTAGGTTCCGATAAACCCGCACAGGATGCTTGCCAGAAAGGCGCCTATCAGTGCGTTTTGGAAAAATGTATATTGTAGTATATCCATGCGTTTACTTTGAGCTTTGAACTGCAAATTTCTAGCTTAAAAAGCCGATGACTTCATCCTTCAGTTGGTTGGGCAGGTTGATGCCTCTCAGTATCAGGCTTCTGTTCCATCCAGCCACTTCTTCCGGCTGCATGGTATAGAGCACTTCCGAAAATTCCTCAACCTCCTCATCGGTATAGGCATCGGCATCCCGACCGGCAAAGCGGTCGAGATCCTCATCATCGTAATATTCTATTTCTTTGGTGGCGGCTTCCATCATGCACTCCTGCTCGCACTTCGAGTTCTCACCGTTGCAGGTGTTGCACGATACGCCTTCCTGCAGAGGCTCCTCGTCCTCTCCCCTGCGGTGAGATACGATTCCGAATATGGCGCTTATCAGGCCTAATGCCACCAGGGCTAAAATCAAGTATAGCATTTACTTTGAACTTTGAACTTTGAACTTTGAACATGAACTTTGAACATGAACTTTGAACTTTGAACATGAACTTTAAGCTTTGAACTTTATGATTAGCAAAGGCTGTTAAATTCTTCACGCTTCATTCTTCACTCTTCACTCTCAATAATTTCAAACCCTACTTTCTTCAGGTCTTCCCAATAATGAGGATAGGATTTGCTAACTACCTCCGGATTATTGATCTCAATCTGAGGGAACTTGAAGGCGAGAGGGGCGAATGCCATCGCCATACGATGATCCTCGTAGGTATCGATTGGAGCAAATGAAGGATCGCAGGTTTCGCCATCCCAATACAGAGTGTTGTCGTTTTCATCGTGGATGACATAGCCCACCTTCTTCAACTCTGTCTTCAGAGCCTCGATGCGGTCGGTCTCCTTGATCTTCAAGCTGGCAAGACCCGTGAACCTGAACTTCACACCCAAGGCACAGCAGGCTACCACGATGGTCTGAGCCAAATCTGGAGAACCGGAGAAATCGTATTTGAATTTCGGCAGCAGACAGCGGTTCGCCTTCAGCATAACATCCGTAAGATGATCATGGTTCTCGAATTCGCTCTTCACTCCCAGCAGACTGAAGATGTATTTAACCACGGAATCTCCCTGCTTCGAGCAGTCCATCAAGCCTTCGAGCTGGATTCTGGAGTCGATGTTGCCATTCAGTGCCATCATCTCATACCAGTAGGAAGAAGCACTCCAGTCGTTCTCTATCATATAAGATGTCTCCTTGTAAGGCTGTGGCTTCACGGTGATGGTGTCCATATCCGTCCAGTCGGCATCGGCACCATATTCCTTCATCGTCCAGAGCGTAAGGTCGATGTAAGGGCGGGATGCAATCTCTCCTGTCAACTTCAGTTCCAGTCCGTTCTTCAGAATCGGACCGATCATCAGAAGCGCCGAGATGTATTGCGAACTGATATTGCCCACTACCTCCAGGTGGCCGCCTTCCAGCGCCTTGCCTCGGATGTGGAGTGGGGGATAACCTTCCTTCTTCTCGTAGGTGATGTCGGCGCCCAGATAGCGCAGGGCATCTACAAGGATGCCGATAGGACGGTTCTGCATGCGCTCGGTGCCGGTGATGGTATGTTCGCCAGGGGTGGTAGAGAGATAGGCGGTCATGAAACGCATGGCTGTGCCGGCTGCCTTGATGTTGATGACCTCTGGCATATTCTGAAGGGCTGCAACGATTACTTCCGTGTCATCGCAGTCGCTCAAGTTGTCGGGTTGGATATGGCTTCCAGCCATCGCACTGATTACGAGCGCTCGGTTGCTGATACTCTTAGATGCTGGCAAGTTGATACTTGCGTTCAGTTGGCTTGGTGCCTTGATGGTATATTTTATCATACGCGTACCTTATATTAAATATATTTTAGTGCAAAAGTACAAAATAAAAAGTATATACGCTAGTTTTCTTGCGAAAAGTTTTCAAAATATCTCAAAAAAAAGCATGGGCTGCCGTGCTCTGTTTCTATCACTTGCTGTCAATATGTAAACGGGATAGGGGTGTTATGGGGGTATATTGAAATATGCCTATTTCAAAGTGTAAAAAACGACCCCCTAAAATGTCAGATTGTAATTTTGTGTGCGTTTTCTTTCAAAAAGTAAAACCGACCCCAAAAATAAGATAAAATAGCGTTAAGGAATGATACAACTTACCGGAATTTGTAGTATCTTTGCATCAGAAAAAAGAAACAACAAGCAATAAGTAACAATCTAAAAATAAAGAATATGAAACGAATTATATTATTCTCATTGATGGCTCTCATGACCGTAGCTACTTTCGGTCGCAAGCGCATAGAGAATGCAACAGTAGTAGCAGACACTATTTTCTATGCAGAAAATATGAGTAATGTGGCTAGTGCAGATCAGGCTAGTTATTACAGATTGCTGATGACTACCGGCGCTGGCATCAATAAGAAGGATGTGTTCCAGGACTTCTATATGAACGGTAATCTTCGTGCCGAGGGTGGATACAGCTTCATCGATCTCGGTAACGACCGCAATACGATCTTCAATGGTGAGGTTACCACTTACTACAAGAATGGTAAGGAGAAGTGGCACGGAAAGTATGTTAACGGCAAGCGTGAGGGATACTTCACTCTCCAGCTCCGTGAAGGTGGTGTGGCTGTTGTTCAGTTCAAGAATGGTAAGTCTATCCACAATTACTTCATGATAACATACAAGGATGGTACCACTGAGAAGAGAAATCTCTCTGAGATTCAGTCTTTGATGTAGAAGATTTCTAGAATAGAAGATCACTAGAATAGAAAATCTCTCTTAAATTAATAGAAAAATCTCTCTTATATAAATTAAAATTTTATGTTGATATGACCAATAT